>Ga0066464_1000010_pt1 | contig 129882 bp, 117 predicted proteins | sample LakWasMe94_HOW11_2_FD_59583 | JGI IMG/M metagenome (GOLD analysis project Ga0066464, IMG submission 59583) | Freshwater sediment methanotrophic microbial communities from Lake Washington under simulated oxygen tension - Sediment Metagenome 94_HOW11 | ecosystem: Environmental > Aquatic >...
ACACCCGGCCGCGACAGGCATAGAATGAAGGCGTGCCTTACAAGGGAGCCTCATCATGAGCCACAAGCACGCCCACTTGATGCGCAGCATCTTCCAGGACCCGCCCTCGGCGAACATCCACTGGCGCGAAATCGAATCCCTGCTCAGCCACCTCGGCGCCGACATCGAACCCTCGCACGGCGCCCGCTTCAAGATCACGCTGAACAAGGTCGAAGCCTTCCTGCACCACCCGCATAACAGCAGCACCTGCAGCAAGACCGACATCAAGGCCATCCGCGACGTGCTGACCCATGCCGGGGTAACCCTGTCGGCCTACGAGGCCGGCGAAGTCTAAACAAACCGGGATTCCTTCCCGACCCGGCAAGGCAAAATGCCTCGCCGGCCTCAGGCAAGCTGACCTTGGGCCGTGCATGCCATCCGGGTTCTACTGTCTCCACCCCAAACCCAACGGAGACAACATGAACCCCTACCGCTTCGACGACCGCCACATCGCCTGGCAACCCTTCGGCGACTTCCCCCACTTCGTTTTTTCCATCCTGCAGGTCGACATGCAGCAACGCATCGCCGACGTCATCTTCAAATTCGCCGCCCGCCAACAGATCGTCCTGCACCGCCACAAGGCGCTCAACCACACCTTCGTCATCCAGGGCGAACACTGCATCTACGAAGAAGACGGCAGCCTGCGCGAAATCCGCCCGGCCGGCAGCCACACCATCTCACCGGCCAGCGAAACCCCGCACCGCGAAGGCGGCGGCCGCCTTGAGGACGTCATCGTCCTGTTCAGCATGCGCCCGCAACCCGGCGAACTGCTCTACGAAATCCTCGACGACAGTGGCCAGATCGTGGCCGAAGTAACGCTGGAAACGCTGAGCGAAATATTCCAGGCCAATCGCCAAGCGCTCGCTGCGTAGCCAATCCCCAAAACAAAACGGGCCGTTCAGAAAAGCTGAACGGCCCGTTGTGATTCTGGCGCGCCAAAGACATTGAATCTGGGCACTGGAACGTAATAGTTAAGAATACAGCTAAGCCCCTAAAACCCTCCGCTCCTCGGGTGAAATTTTTTCCCTAGAGTAGGCAGCCATATTTAGAAGTTCCTTTCTCGTCTTCTCTGATATGGCTTCAGTTAAATATTTTGCATTAAGAGCAAATTCAGAAACCGCCTTTGAAAGTGAAATTCCTGCCGCTGCCTGAATCAACATATCAGAAAGCAATGGCAGCAACGATCTACGTTGAAACCCCCTCGAATCAAGCAATTCCTTTTTTGTTGGCAATAATATATTGTAGGCAGCTTGAAATTTATTTTCAGCCAATAGGAGCTTAGCCTCTAATAGCTTTTGAACAATCGATTGCCCTTGGCTGAATCCTCGCTGTTTTTCGAATTCATCTCTAGCCTCTGCGACCTCTCCTTTAGCTATTAGATAATTTACCCTTGCTCTAAATGCGTACCCCTTGCTACCGGGGGATGAAATATTTTCCAAGATTTCTATCAAGCTCTCAATTACGTGCTGGTTGTGAATCACGTAACCTTTTCCAAATGAAAGCTCAACAAGTATTTTTAGCTCAAGAATAAACGAATTATTCCTAGCTTTATCAATAGCTTTTTCAACATAAAGCTTAGCGTTTTTTGAGTCATTATTAGCCAAATACAAAAACGCCAATTCTCGCAGAATATGGATATCCTGCTCCCCCCTAAACTTAAGCGCCTGTAGCATGTGGTTAAGAGCAAGATCAAACTTACCAGCTAAACGACAATCAAACCCACGTATGAATTCCGATATGCGCAACGCTCTACTATTCGATTTATACTCTCCAAATAAGCTTAAAGTGTCATTAAGCTTTTGACTATCGTTTAAACGAGCAGCAGCCATTCCACGGAACCTTAGTGCCTCGATAGCTCCATCAACGGTTAATGCAAGCCGACCTTGATATGCACGAAAACATAAATCATATGCACGAACATATTCTTTATTATCATACAACTGTCGCGCCGCGCGCAGACATTGGGAAGGAAGAATTAGGCTCTCTATACCAAGAACCGAATTCACACCCAACTTCAATTGAACAAGGCAAGCATCATTTAGGATACTGATACTTGTCTCTTCATCCAATTGAAGATCGACCATATTTTCCCCCAAAGCCCTCCAGCACAGAGAAAGAGCTGCTAAAAGATCAGCGTCTCTACCAAACGACTTTGCTGTTCTAGTAAGGTAATTTGGAACTTTTACACAAATCGAATCTGCTTGCACCAATCCATACGACTGCAGCTTGTTATGGCATTCAGTTACCGCAGATAAATCAACATTCATTACTTTTGACACCACCGATAGAAGATCGGTCTTTGAAATATGGCCGCAATCAACAATCAATGCCAATATTATTTTTGACAAATCACCAGTTGCTCCATGAGTAAGAAGCCTTGAGGCACTCTGCTCCAGGTCTGCGAAGATGCGTTGCTTTACAACTCTCATATCGTTTGGATCAGGGATGTTTCTGAGCAACCGAGCAGCGGTTTCTATTAATTTTGGACTACCTGAAATCTGTTCCAAAACCGCTTCATAAATAGGAGTTTGCAACGTCACTTTCAGGCTGGTTAGCCACCAACGAAACAACAGCGAAGAGTCATCGTTTTGCAACGGTTCAATGTTACAAAATGCGACTTTCGTGGTCAGCGATTGGTTAATATAGCTAGGCCTTCGATTGGTGACAATACTTAAAAGTGGGTATGAATCATTCGGGAGTATCTTTACTAACGACTGGATCCAATCATTCACATCTCCGGAGTCTGAAAAAAATTGAATCAGCTGCATCAATTATAATGGCTTGCGACCCACCACAAACTTTCGAAATCAAGTCTGAGAGTGTTTGCAATCTTTCATCTAGCGAGAGAGATAAATATTCGTCTATTGCAGTATTCAATTCGCGCGGTGTCGTAAGAGAAAAAACCGCCTTTAGCGACTTATATAAATCAATATCAGAGTCGAAATTCTCCGAGTATATTAGGATTTTTCTATTTGGAACACTCCTAAACAATCTCGCAAATATTTGATTTATTAACTCTTTCCTTCCGGATCCGTCGGTCCCAGAAATCAGAATACACGATGGCATTTTTGCAGCCTCAACGGCCATCTGTTTTTCTAAAGACTTTAGATCATCAGAACGATAAAACGGGGGATTTCCACGCTCGTCACAAATCCATTTGTCATACTCGCTTAATATTCGACAGGCTATATGAGTTGGCGATGGGTGTTCGGTGATAACATAGTTCCGCATCCACTCTGGCACCGATGAGAGATCTCCCCCTCGCAATAGAAAAACCATTACATTGGCAGTTTTAGAACGCATCCAATTGATGAATAGTGTTTTTAGCTCTGCATTAACCCATCCGGAATTCAATGCGCTAGCAGACGCAAAAAATATGAAATGAGTTGACTCACCAAGCGCTTCATATATTTGCTCCGGCAGAAATCCAGTTGGATCAAATGTTGCAACGTCGTAGTGACAAATACCGTGACCAAGTTGGTTAAAAACCTGACCAACAATATCTTTGTCGGATGAACTGTGAGATAGAAATATTTTCATATTTTTTGCTGGCGCCCCGTTTAAGTAACAGCGGGAGCTATGGATAAATTAATATTATGGAAGAATAGTCCGTCGGCAAGCCGGGGACTTCGTACAACCTCAGAATTCTTTCCCTGCACTCTCCCCCGTCTTGGCCATTCGCCGAATCATCGGACTGGAACAGCGGGGACAAGTTGGAGCGGTAGCCGTGTCGCTGGAGATGGAGGCGCCAGCTACTGTTGCCATTAACGCAACCTCCTTCTTTTCTTCCATAGGGACGAAAACACTTGAAGGCGCGCTAGCACCGATGACGGCAACAATCGAATTGCATACCTCGTTCAGTTGATAGCTATTTTGTGCGGGGATAAATATCAGCGGAAGTCCAGCCGCCGCGCACACGCCATCCAAAAACTTATCACGCGCTTTGCGGTTGTCTTTGGCATGGGACTGATCATTGAGCTCGATGACGCACACTGGCTTGAGGTCAGTTTTACGGCATAGTATGAAATCGAAATGTTTAGCGCTGATCCGGTTGAATGCGCGTTGCCATATCGCCTTTGGGGTGCCTTTTGTGACGGCAATTACGTCGGCAACTCTGACTTTGCCCATCACACGGAAGTCGGCGCCAACCACCTGATCGAGTACCCCAAGGAACGAGCGTTCAGCAGGGGTAAAAAGGCCGTCACCGAGACAATAAGGCAGTTTGTCGTCGCCGCCAGAATGGACTCCCTGTTTGCGTTTCAACAGAACAAACACAGCGATGGCAACTAGTACCAGCACAAGCAGCAACCAACGCATTGATGCCCCCTAACAAGCTTTTAATACGGCCGAATTTTTGACAACTCTGGAGATTACGCCGTTTGCATGGGGCATTCAAGGCAAAAATGTCATTTTCATGCCACATTTCGGATGTATTGGGGTACAAAACAACCATGCGCCAAAACTCAAGCGCGGAAAAACAAAAAAGCCACCGAAAACGGTGGCTTTTTCTTGAATCACTGGCGCGCCCGGCGCGATTCGAACGCACGACGCCTTCGGAGGACACAACTTTTAAATCATACCGTATGATTTGGATTGTGTTTATTCTGCGAAAATTGTGCAAAACCAAGTGTAAAATGCCACGGCCTATTAGCGGCCCCAGACCGCTTAAACACGCTTTTTCTCGACAAGTCTCGCGGAAACCCCATTGCCTCCTCTCTCGCCAACAACCTCCAATCGGACAACTGCCCTCACTCGGGCACTGGCTAATTTTGAAGCCGGCCTAATCGCCCAACCCGGGGTATACGGCAATCTCTGCGAGATCATTGATACATCCCTAGTCGCTGACCATCCGTTAGCACTTGGCACGGCACTGGCCTTTGTAAAAAGCCCGAATACGCGCATCTGTTTGCGCGAATGGGAAGATAGTCCGGAGGCTCAAGTCCTAGTGACATTGGGTGCGGCCGTCTCAGCCCTCCCGCTCCACTACAGCCCACCACCGCTGGCCGACAGCAAGGCCGCGAGAGAGCATTTCTTCGGCGACCTAGGAACGTATTACTTATTGGCTTTATTGGCCGAACGAACCCCTTTGCCCGCAAGCGATCCACACAGATGGATGCTCGTTCTGCGTGCCTGGTTGTTTGTTCATGCGTATATGCGCCACCGGGAAGGCATACGGCTCGACGAGAACCTTCGAACGGCAGCCGACGCCATGCGCTTGGCTTGTGCCAACGACCCCGTCAGGCTGAAATTGCTTCTACAGCTCTATCTTGAACCCTCTCCCAAAAGTTTTCGGGAATTCAATTTCCGACTCGGAGCCCGCGCCCGCCAGTTATTGTCCTCATCCGAATTAACCGACCGGGAACGCAAAGCATTGCGCGCCTTGAACGAAATATCGTCGTACCGCAACAACCCGTTCAAGGAACTCAGGCTGCTTCCCCCGCTGCTGGGAAAATTACAGCCATATGCGGAACGCTTGGCGCCAGAAATCTCGGCGCTCGACATAACCGGGCATGACGCGATCCTTGTGTCCAATAACGAGTACGGAACTACGCTCGTTATCGACACCCCCGCTGAGGGTTATACCCCTGCAGAACGGAAGCTGAGCGCTCGCACTGTATTGCTCGCCTCTGCCGAAAGCGTTCAATTCTTGCCTTGGAGTTGGCAACATCCCAATCCAAACGAGGCTAACCGCCTCCATGAATGGGTTCACCACACACTTGCCACTGCGCCTTCGGCCTCCCCCGAAGCGCTAACTGCCGCTTTTTTTTGGACAGCGATCGCGCTGGGGCGAAGCACCACCAGGATGCTGTCACTCCGCATTGGCGATGGCGTCGAAGCTGAATGGCAATTCCACCCCTCGCAGGGTGTCTTTAAGCGGCTTCCCCCCATGCGTCACCCCGGCTGGCTTCCAGATGAAGCGGCGCTCGACTGGGTTGCCCCCATAGCCCCGGAGATTACCGTTCACGCTTCTGATCACGTCCGCCTAGCGCTCGGAACAGCGCATCGACGATCTCCGGAAGCCTCCACACTCCGAGAACTATGGCCCGCCGGTAGTCCATCGACGCCCGAACAAGCGGTCAACGCAACTCTTCGCGGAATTTCGCCTAGGCTATCAGGATCAATGCTCGCCGAATTGCTCCCGCAGCGAGTCTTTGAATTGCATCAGGATGCAACCCTCGCTAGGTTGATCGCCAGCCATCCCCTGTCACCACTATCTGGCTCTCATTCGTATGCGCAATGGCGCCTTGACACTGTCACCGAGCTACTCTCGGGAAATTACAGTACAAAAACACCATTTTGTAGCGCTCATCCCATCGCTTTAGGCAGCCGCCTGGCCGTACTTGAACCCCGGATTCGGGACGGTATCCGTCAATTGCGCAACGCTGTGATCACGGCCAGGAAATCGGAAAACCCGATTTCGTTTCACAACACCTACACGGCCTACGTGGTTATAGCCTTGCTCGCGGCCAGCGGCGCCCGCCCCATCCGTTCGCCATTTGAGTCGTTGGCCTATTTCGATTTTGACGCTGAGTTGCTGTTTATCGATGACAAGCACGGTGGCGCACAACAACGTAGTGGCCGGGTGATTCCCCTCGCATCCGGATTTTGTGCCTTTCTCCAAAAGCGCTATCTCCCGCATTTGCGCGGCTTGTCGGAGGTTTTAGCCAAGTCGCACCCAGTGCTATCCCAAAGCATTGCCCGAACAGCAACGATAGAAGCCTCCGGCGAGATGCCATTGTTCTTTTTTATCGAGGAAAATGGTTCCTGGAGCGAAGTATCGCCTACCGCCCTGTTCTACTATGCCGGATTGAATTGGCCACTACCTGCAAACCTCTTCCGTCACCGATTAGCAAACCTGCTGCGTACCTTAGGCCTAGATCCGGAGATTATCGACGGGCTCCTTGGTCATGGCGAATGGGGAAGTGAAACCTGGAGCCATTTATCTTTCCGGGCCTGGAAAAATGATGCGGCAATCGCCCGACCACTCCTCGATCAGGCATTTAAGTCCCTACGTTTTCATCCCTTACGCGGGCTGGGTGCCCCCACAAGTATTTCTAGCGACAGCGACCGATCATTAGCATCTCCTTCGAAACGCCTGTTCGGTGCAGAGGCTCGCCATCATGAACGGCGACGTCGGTACTTTGCCACCCTACGGGAAACGGAATACACCATTCGTGAGTTTTTGCGGGGCCGGGAATTAGCGGGACTCAACTCGGACGAATTAGATGCACTGGCGGATCGATTGACACGAACCAGGGAAGGCATGCCGATCCCCAGCGGAGGATTCCGCCTGGCTTATCTGATTCGCAAACTGGAGCGCCTCGAAGTCCAATCAGGAAAACGTCTCCACCCTAAGCGCGAACGGCAGATTGCCGACAATCCGCCATCCATGTTTACCGAAAGGGCAGCAGGCGCAGTAGGCGTGGTCACGAAATTGATCCGCGCCCTCGATCGATTTTCCCCTACAGCCCGATCGGCGCAGCGTCTCGCTGCCGTTATTGGGCTATGCGTCGAATCAAGGATCACGGATGCTGGGCTGCTATTGAACGTCGTTGCCGGCCGGGGATATCGGCTTGTTCGGCTAGCGCATCGCTATTATCTTGAATATGGGCAGGTCAATAACGGTAACACCGTCGCCGGTCGGCGATTCCGAATCTCGTGCCGAACTGCCGAGTGGCTGCACAATTCACGTGATGCCAGACCTTTCAAGCCCACCGATGCAGTCCCCTCCTGCATCCTGGCTTTGTTTGGAAACTTGCCCAACGTGGCGAGTGCTGTCGGGCCGGCCCTCTTCAATTTGGCAGAGGTCGTGGAGCAAGCCAACACCCTCGAATTCCCCGGCGTAGTCTGTGGGATTTTGGCGGGCAAAATCGAAAGCTCAGCACTGGGGTGGCACGACACGGTTCGAATGCACTGCGGACGGAAAATCGATCTTGAGTCCCCCCAGGAGGGACTTGAAATGGAGACCTCCCTAAAATTTCGCGGGGAGTTCATCGCTACGGATAACCCGGCTGTGCGAAACGAGGCGAACCAAAAGCTTCTCAAGGATATTCCCAAATACCTGCGCTCCGCGGAAGACGCCCCTCCCAGAACGCCCAACGTCCGCAGATCAATGTGCGCGGGGCTCGAAAAAACTATCCGGGAAGGCATTTACCAGCACGCGTCCTCGGCACTGCTGCTTCTTGCCCAGTGGATTCTTTACCTAAGCCGCAGCGAACGGAAAGAGGCGCCACGAGCAGTTTCGTTACGGCGCTATTGGACAGCTCTTGCTTGGCGTTTCCATAACGAAATACCTGAGTTCGATCTGCTGCAGGCAGATGAGGATGAACTGACCGAAGCCTATACCCGAGTACTGCTTTCCAATGAGAAGCGGGCTGGCCCCTATGCCTTCGAGCGCTTGGTGCACTTCCATCACTGGCTGGCTCGTACTTTTGACGTCGAGAACCCGGCGTGGGAAGAACTCCCCACGGCTCTCCCGGGGCTGGGCGTATCTCCGGGGTTCATCACACCTTCGGAATATCTGGCGGTATTTGAACAATTGCTCGCCGCTCCGGCCTCGGATACCGAAACTTCTGCCAGTGCGGCAATGACATTGTTGCTCGCCTATCGGTTTGGCTTGCGACGTCGAGAAGCGCTTTACCTGACCCGGGAGGACTGGGAAGAAAGCGATGGGCACATAGTAATTACCGTCCGCGGTAATCGTTGGCGGCGACTCAAGTCCGAGGCCTCTCGTCGACAAGTGCCTTTAGTGTTCGCCCTGGCGCCGATTGAGAAAGCAACGATTGCCCGGACGTTGGCTCTCTACGCCACGCGCCACGGGAGCGATCACCATCATTTGCTGCTCTCCTACTCGGCGGCGGAGGATGTCACCGGTACTATCCGGCAGATGCTTAAACAGATCACCGGCAATCCCGGCGTTAATTTGCATCACGCCCGCCATAGTGCCGCCAACTTGGTAGCGCTCGCGGCCACCAGGATTCATCTCGAATCATGGAATTGGCCGTACATTTCCCTCAATACCGCTACGCTACTTTTAGGCGGGGATTTCTCTCCCAGCCGCCGGCACGGCTGGGCTATCGCTCGTTTCATGGGGCATGCTTCCCCTCAAACAACCTACAAAAGCTATCTGCACTTCATTTTCGAGTGGACGGAAAGCCTGCTTTCTTTTAACGACCATGTCGAAACAGCTCTGGACCTTCAGGGCATTCCCCATCTTGACCATTTGACTGAGTTGCGCGCGACATTCACAAATCCAGCGGAAATCATCCAGCCCGAAGCAACGATACAATCCGTCCTGAAGGCTTACCGGCTACATGCCCGCAAAATCTCCCCCACCGCCATTGCGGCCACGCTCGGACACACGTCTTCGGAAGTACAGCATTGGCTGACGCTGCTGGGAGGCCAAGACGGCATCAGCCGAGTAGGCGAAATTGTCGCCAGCCTCACTGAACCCACCTGGAATCGACTGATTCTTTGGTCTGGCTCGCTTTGCAAGATCCCCTTTTCCAACGCAATAGCGCTGCCAGCCAATGCACTGATCGAATTGGTGGGAGAAAAGCGTCAGCTGCTCGCTTGGCAACCGGCGCACTTTGCTCTGTTTCGATTCGCCCTAAATAGCCTGCAGATCACCGAGGCACAATACAACCTGTATGCAAGTGCCCAATTACATGTCGGCACGCAGGCACAGGCTGCGGCTTACGGGTTCGATATCTCCGAACGCCCATTCATCCAAAACAGGGATTCAACGAAAAATACAACCCGACGAATGCAGATCGATACTGCATTCGCTGGCCCGCACCAGGAACCGGTTCTTTCGCGTGCCGCACTCCTGTACCGGGAAAACAGCACCCACGCCATCCGAAATCAGCCTCAGTTCGTTCTTGTGGTGTTAATAATCGGAATTTTGCTAGCCAGCATAGCTACAACGAGACCAAATTGAAATCCGCCCCATCGTCCACCTCCACCTGACAAAGGTTGAGGAAGCGCAACCCCTTTGCATCCAGCGACTCCTCGTAAACTATGTTGACGAGAGATTGACACCCCAATGCAGTAGCCAAAGGCCGAAGAAAATTTTCCGAGAAGTTCACGCTTAACTTGTTGCCCTTTGCGCCATTGTCTACCACGCGACACACTGCGCTCCTACCTGAAGCGCAAACGTCATCGACGATAACAGGTGCACGTCTCGCCTCCGGGCTGGCAACCTCATCTGCGGGACGGGGGGCGTAGGCTCCGCTAACTTGGGCGACGACTTCCTGCTGAAATGTCACCACCATATCATTGAAAACCCGCTTTCCTCCATTTTTTGAAAGGAATTCGGAAACCGGACCTGATGGTAGCTCTCTCAATACGTTCGACGCGAACAAACCGCCTTGGCTATTCTTCTTGGTGGTAATTGCGGAAGCTGTAGAAAATAGGAGCTGGCGCACGATGTCGGGAGGCAATTTCTGATCTGAAGATAGATACCCCCGCACGCAAGGCGAAAAACAGTTACCGTTTTCGCGGAAAGCCTGCCGAAAATGGAAGTCCTCGGCTTCAAATCCAAAGTGGGCCCCAAAGACTTTTGCATTTAATTCTGCGACCCCCAGTAGCCCCCCCCATTGGATATCCGCAAACGGACCTTCAACCAGATTAGCTTCTCGCTCAGCCAACACAGACTTACCAAGCGACACTTCGAATAAAACCTCTCCTAACTTCATCCTTTGCTCCTTTGAGTTATGGATATGGGAGCAAGTATGTCGAGGGAGGACATTGAACTGCCAGTGTCTAAAACAGCCAAATTTGCTGGGAATTGCATCCTGGTGCCTCCTTTGAAAGGGCACCAAGCTTTCACATTCGTGGCCTTCTACGTCGAAGGGGAAATGCAGCCCAAAAACGTGGAGTAGGCGCCGAATTGGACTTTTTCCCTTAAATTTCCCATAATTTTTATGGCTCATCGGAGCGTCTAGCGACTCCGGGGCGATTCAAGGTGTGAGTTGGCGGGCGCTCAGACCAAATTTTCACCCAAAGGCAGGTAACTGGCGGACTGCTGACAGACATGGAGCAATCAGCCGACGACAGCAATGGCCGAGGTGCTACATGTTCCCAGTGGCATGAGGCTGGAGATCGGCCTTTACTGCCATTGGGCCTATTGGCTGATTTGGTCAGTAATTCCCCGGTATGCTGTCCTTCACCAGCAAATCACCCTGACCTGAAACACCTAGCAACGATTCATGACGGCTGAACTAGCCCGTCAGGTTCGGCTGCTGTTGTGATACCAAAATCATGAGCCGATGCGGCTGCATCACTTGCAGTTGGTGGCTGTACTGGAATGATGGCTAATGTGACGTTAATCCCCAACAACTGAAGATTCGCGTGACAGTTGCAGAGGTTTATCTTGCTGAATAGCGGCAATTCAAAATCTTCTGGATGGTTGCTCGCTATCGCGTAAACAAGTTCAAACTTGCTGGGTTCAGGTTTCTGGTCAGGGTTCTCAATCTTATGTGACGGCGGAAGCTTCAGGTTTACCCTGTTGCGGAACTCCGCATCACCCAACAACAGTTTTGTTGATACTAGGCCCTGCGCGAACAAATGACTCAGGACACTTGATCCACCATACTTCTTGACATGGATCAGGTGCCTATCTCGGGTATACAGGTCGCAAAACTCAATTTTGCTTTTGCCTCCGCCGTATTGGATTAATTTTTTGTCCATCAGCGCGAAGTAGTCGCTGTCAGACGAATACACGTTTTCGTTGTATTCGCCCTCTGGGCCATCAGGATAGTCGGGTAGTTCGAGAGCGGTTATTGGGATCGTGCTAATGCGCTTGTCCAAATTACTCAGGAAATTTGCATCGACCCGATACCACTTTCCGGCGTTGAGCGCGAAGGTGCTGCCTGCATGGACGAGCTCGCAGTAGATGCAACGGTAAACTGTCCAGTTATGGATCGGCTGTTCCGCAGACTGACTGATGCAGTGCACGCTTTGCTTCTTGAAGGTCTCTACGGAATGCGGCGTCTCATCTCCAACAAATTCCAGGTAGCTCGGCCAATCTATATCAGTTTGCGTTGTTCCACGCTTTGGCCGTTGGTATCTGAACCCACTGACGTCAGTCCAGTCAATGATTTCTGGAATCGATAGCCATGTACGGGTGAGATCGTTTGCTTGAATCTTGCTGGTCAGTTCCGCATCCAACTTCCCGATCAAACTGGAATCGCGGACTTCGGACAAGTGGTCGATCCAGGCAAAATTTTCTCGGTAAGCGATTGAGGAATACTGGTTGAGCAATTTTTCCAGCAGTGGCGGCAGGTCGGAAAGGTCAATAGCCAGCGATAACTTAATCGCATCTTTGCCGGTGATTTGCCTGCCTAATCCTATCTCTTTGGGCTGCCCTGTAGCCGCATAGATCAAGTCCTGTTCAATATCCAAGCCAAATTCAGAGAGGCTTGATGCAACACTTGCCTGAGTTCGCACATGGACAGGAACGGCATCTAGACTCTGAGCGTCAATGCTGCGAAGTTTTTCAGGGTCGACGGTGTTTAGAACGACCTTTAGACCAAAATTCTCTTCGTAGCAATCTGACTTGAGGAGATATTTACCGTAACCGAAAGTCAGCGCGAAGAGCCGGTCAGCATGTTTGACTACTAACACCGCAGCAGTGCCGGAATTACGCAGGCCGTCCAGTGTTGTTCCTACCTGTGGCTTGAACAACATTACCCAAGAAGGTGGTCGCCCAGGATTTTGTTTGTGGAATAGGTTGGCAGTGTTGCCGCCGATTGAAACGCTGCACGATTGCAGCGATTCCGTCTCCTTCAGCGCCTCACCGGCACTAGCAATCTCTGGCTTCAGCAGGAGGATGGACAGGTTGTGGCTTTTCTTTTTCACGACAGGTTCCCTCGTTTCGGCCCGCTGAATACCAGATCAAATCTTGCGCTTCGATTAGGCTGTAAAAGGCTGACCATGATGCGTAGGCTCAAATACAAAACTCCCGCACATCATATACCGTAAGCATTGAAAGAGTGGATCGCAGTCACGCTGAAATTCAGCAGAAAGTTGGCACCTTTACCAACTAGCATTTAGTGATGTTGCTGAAAATGTTACGAAGCAAGAGTGAGCGACAAAAGCAGCTCACCCAGCATTCTCGCATGTCATCAATGGTTACCTAGCCGCCATATCCAGCTCATTGACCTATCTCCGACAAAGCTCTGCTAAAGTATGCCGTGTTGATACCTTGCGATCAGTATTGATGAGTCGCCGCCGAAAGGATTATTCGAAATATCTTGGGAGTTCGGAGTGGACCGATGTCCGTAACATCGCCCTCGACCGTACGGGAGGGCACTGTCAATTCTGCGGAGACTTCGCCACGCAAGTTCATCACGTCCGATACCCGAAGCAATTCGGGGCGGAACACCCAAACAGCACCATTCCAGTTTGTAAACGATGCCACGATACGGCGCACGGGATCATCAAGATGGCCAAGGAGCTAACAAAAGTCGAGAGATTCTCTGAAATCTCCCCGACTGGTGGAAAACTAAACTATCTCCTCAGCGACGAGGGTCGCGTCTACGCGTCGGCCAAGTCTTGGAGTAGGGCTCTCCTCGTTCCCGACTTCATGTCGGTTAACTTCGAGACTGGCTTGGCCAGGATGGCGATCCTCAAGAAGGATTCGGCAGGAGGATCGCTCGAGATGACCTACTCTGGTGTCGCTGTGTACCGCTGGCACGCCGTGGCTGCCCAATTGCGATCCTTTGACAAGGAGTACAGCAATACAGGATACAAATCCCGCCCACTCGGCGAAAGACGGCAATTGGAGAAGTTCCACGAGAACTACGAACGGCTGACCAACTGGGGCTACGACCTGCAGGAGCGGGCCATAGCTGCGATGCTGAACACGAGGAATGCGCCCGCTCCCGTCCAGGAGACCTCCGTTTCCCGCGACGCCCTCGTCGAGGTGATTCGACAGGCCGTCGCCCCGCGCCTTCACGAGCACGACGGGAAGTTGAAGGAGCACGACGCGATCATCGAGGAGATCAAGGAGGCCGTCCCTGCCCTGCGCAACCCGAAAGAATTCATACCTGTGAGGCAGGCGATCCAGGAGCAGGGGCTGGACCCTACCGTGATGCCCCTCCATCCCCGCTCACGTGAGAATCTGTCTGGCCTCGCCGGACAGATGCTCAAGTCGCGCTCTGCCGAACAGGGGGAGACGATAGCCGCCCGGTTAGACGGAGGATCCGTCGCCACGACGATGTACACCTATCGGCGGGGGATCATCTATTCCGTGATTGACGAGATCATGAGGAACAAGCAGGGCTCGCTTATCTGAACCATTCTTCGCATTTCTGGATCGCCTCAACCAGCAGGCCAGAAGATGGACGGTATCTTGGTTGCAGACACTTACTTTCGTGAGATGGTCATCAGAGCTTAGTGCCTATGCTGCTGAAGGAAGCGGCCAATACGTGCGATCAGCATCTGAACGGCCGGTAACAGCCATGTTTCCGTCTAATTTTTACCAGAAGACCAAGGTCAGCTACGGCCGAATAGTCCGCGTATCACTTTAGTCTAATTGTGCTCGACGAACCGATTGGCGGACAATCCAGCGCTTCTCCACACAAGACTCAGGCATACGTCATGACATTCGGGGAATCAATCAAGGTCTGTTTTTCTAAATATGCGGACTTTGACGGACGCGCCACGCGTTCTGAATACTGGTGGTGGTTTCTATTCGTGTTTTTGGCCACCTTGGCCACTGGCATCGTGAGCGACATGCTGTCCTCCTTGTTCTCCATCGCTGTGCTGCTTCCAAATCTGGCCGTGGGTACTCGCCGACTACACGATATCGACAAGAGCGGCTGGTTTCAGCTGCTCTGGATTATTCCCATCCTAGGCTGGATTGTTCTGATTTACTGGGCTGCACAAGAAGGCAAGGAGCCGAACCGATTTTGATTCGCTTCATTTTTCTATTTCTGCTGGCTTGCTCAGCCCACGCTGAAACATTGACCGGCTACGTGGTGGGTATCTCTGATGGGGATACCGTAACCGTCCTCGATGCGAGCCATCAGCAACACAAGATACGCTTAGCTGGTATTGATGCCCCAGAGAAAGCACAGGCATTTGGTGACCGTTCCAAGCAGCATCTGGCGACCCTGGTCTTCAACAAGAACGTCAGCGTCGAATGGAACAAGCAGGACCGCTACGGACGGACTGTAGGCAAGATCATGGTCAATGGCCTGGATGCCAATCTGGAGCAGGTCAAGGCAGGCATGGGATGGTGGTATCGCGAGTATGCCAAGGAGCAATCGCCGGCCGATCGTCGCCTGTATGAACAGGCCGAGCAACAGGCCAAGACGCAACGGGCCGGTCTATGGCGCGATGCCAATCCAATGCCACCTTGGGATTTTCGGCATTCTGGAGGCCCAGTCAATGAGCCTTGCCCATGTGGCGGTGATGCCATCTGTACCGGACCTAAAGGGGGGACGTACTGCACGACGGCGACTGGCCGAAAACTATATCGCTGACCATCTCCCTGGTTTTTTGCGACAGAGAATATTCAGCAAATGGTTCAAATCACAATGGTCCCATGCGTCCTTCAACAACTTCTCTACCGGCCGCTTGCCAATCGACGAACCTTCTACGAGCTAGCGCAAGGTTCGGGCGGGCTGATATCGACGCATTACTGACCGATTCACCAAGTCGTTGCATCGACCGGTCGAATCCGCACCAAAAACGGACCGGACACCTTCCCTGGCCTGTACAGCAGCTCCTGGCCGGCAGTTTGCACCAGGCAGTCGTAACCTGCCTATCCGCTGTAGGTTTAGGCCCCATTGGAAATGCTGTTTTCCAGCCTTGTGAATCGATTTTCAAGCTTGATAATGTATATAACAGAATCGCTTTATCCTGAAATTCCTGTATTTTCCGATTTCAGGATAAAAGCCAGTTTTACAATAAGGCAGGCCCGATGAAAGAGCTTGTCTAAACCTGAATCATCGGCCACACGATCACTAGCCTACAAACCGAAGAAGCTCATGCCGGATGAAAATGTGCCATTGGTATATGAATGGCGATTGCATCAAGGAGCTACAGTTCTCGAACGCGCAGCTTGGTAGATCAATTGTTGACCAGCCTAATGGTCACTTTCTATATAAACAAAAAAACCGGCCCTATCAGATAGGGCCGGTCGCAACTCACGCTAGCCACCTTCCGGAGAGAGAGAAAGGTCGCACAATTATGCTAACGCAAGAACGAGGAGAACCATGAAGGAACGTTATTAACTACAATCAAGGAATAAACACTAATGGCGCCTTTCGATTGCCTCTGACCACGAGCTGGACATATTATTAGGGGGAAAACGTTCTTCGTATACGTTAGATGAAGCCAGCAACAGCCTTTGATTTAACCAAGGCGTGGAAACCGCATGTAGACCATGGTATAGAGGAAAAACACGCGCTTACTACCCGATGCACTTGCTGGAGCACGATATTCTGGCGCACAAACAGACTTTGTAGAAACACATAAACCCATTACGTAAGTAAACAATATTTGCTGAACTGATTTGAACTTAACGCATCAAATGAAAGTAACAACTTTAAATGCTCTTAATATACAAACGTTATCCAAAAATGGCAATTATCTTAACTATTGATGAAGAGTATGCTGATTAATTACAAAGGGGTGACAATGCAAATCCGGCGTAATAAATTCGTTGACAATCAACCATTGATAGGCGGAACCAACATTCTGAGTCGGCGCACACAACTCTGAAGCAATAGCATCCATAGAATAACCAGGCCTCATAATATTTATCTTATTAGCCAACGCGTATAGATCGACACCATCTATAAACCGAACACCTCTGGGGTGGCTATCGCTTCGTGCAACATATCTATCGACTATATAGCCGTTCTCGACAACCGGTTCTTTATAAAAACCCGGAGGGCGCCGGCTATCTTCAACAAATAAATTTGAAGTAAAATTTGACCGCTTTTCCCAGAATTGGCTATATTTCCATCTCGTCTCGCTCGCATAAATTTCAGATCCTTTTTTCATTCTCGCGACAAATGTTTGCTTCGCTCGATCCGAATAAAAACCTATAGCGGTCCTAATATTTTCAGGCCTAAATAACAGTGTATTAATTACCGGGAGCGCAGCAAACGCTCCTGAAATCGCTTCGAACATTCCGTGCCCAGACAAGGGGTCTCCCGAATAACAAGAATCACCAACCCTAATAAAATTTTTTGAAACAACCCCGCCTCGCAAAGTGGGACAGAACCCCCTAACACTAACGTTTGAATCGAGGGAAAATCCGGAGCCAAGCTTCTCCAATGTAGTACTTAGCAGGGAAAGTGAATTGTTAAAAATAACACTAATTTCCTTAACCTCGGCTTTGATATTTTCGGGGTCAAAAACAATCTGGATTGAACCGGATCCATTCGAATGGTGCACTACCCATGCCCACCCATCAATGAATGGCTCTACATAGGTATATTGATCATCAATTGCCTTCCCGTTAGTGAAAAGACAAGTAGCGCTAAGACTGAGCGGACCAACCATTAAATTATTCGCTGATTTCGGAGCGCCGCCGCCCCGTGCATCAACAAGGAAATCGAATAGACGATTAGCAACATCTTCAGGAGCGGAATCACCTTTGAAACGTACACCCCACGCTTCATTTGATAAAAACACTTCATGGACATCGACTTCATGGATGCGAACCCCAACTGATTTAACAAACTGCGCGTAAAGTCGATCAAAGGCCCTCCGTTGGATTACAAACTCTCCGTTTGCTTCGACATAGTCGCCCCGCCAGACGGAAACCCGCCGATACCGCTCCCCAACAAGATCCTGAACCCCTTTGAAGCCAGCATTGATAAGACCGTTCAGAGTCCTCGTAGATATGCCTTCGATAGCGAAAACGTTTCGAGGGGTACCAAACACCTCGACGTCATATCCAGCGCCTTTTAATAGTAAGGCTGATGTTAGAGCGGCGGGCCCCGAGCCAAGAACACATATATTCACTCGATGAACCTCACAGAATATGTTTTACCCGATCGAAACCTTTTGAACGAAATCCAAAAACCGCCTATCGATAACAAAATAGCACCAAACCATACAAAAGATGAAAAACGAAACATTTTGACGACGACAACTATTTCTTTCTTCGATTCTAGGGAATTTACATTTGGACCATATATCCAAATCTGGATGTCCTCAATGAGCGATCGGTGAACTAGCGGGTGTAATACATAAGCAGAGCTCCCTTTAACTCGAGCATAGCGATAATCAATTAACTCACAGATTGCTTTTACGGGACCAGTGTAAAAAAATTTAGTTTCACTTTTATTCGCAAAAACCTTCCCAGAAAGTTGGTATTCACCTTTAGGCGTTTCAAACTTAACCCGCGCATAAGAAATATTTGCTGGAGCTTGCGCACTTTCTGTAGTTTGAGGAAGACCGGTTGCTACAATACTGTACTTGTACCCGTCGCCTAAATTTCTCTCGATCAACCCAGAGTCTCTAATCGACTCCACGTGCTGCACATAGCTATTTAGCACTGTCCCAGTAACAAGCCCAATCAGTAAAATAGCGAACCCGGAATGGATCAAGCTAAATGGTAAGAGACTATAAAGTGTCCTTAGCGAGGACACAGATCCCCATGTTACTCTAGCGACCCAAGCCAAATTCCCTAGAACGAATCCCACTGCTGCCAGAATTAGGAAATCAAGAATTGGGATATATTGAACTGCATGATCTGAAAGAATTCCTGCACCTTGATATTGGTCGGCAAGATACCCACCGTATCGTAACAAATATAATATTGCGCAAATATTCAACGCAACATAAATACCGACAGCATAATTTGATACCCTACGAACATAATACCAACCACCATATGCAAAAAGGGCACTCGTTGCAGCCGAAAGCCAACCAACGATTAAATATCCATCCACATCCCAGCGCTGAAACTCATTCAAAACTGCCGAATTTGAATCTCCGCCAGACCAAGCTCGCAATGTTTCATAGAATGGCATCATCGATTTTGACTTAGCAGTCTGATATAAATTTTTCAAATACGCCGTAAGCACCCCATCAGCTGCAATTAAAGCACAGAATAAAACAGCCAAGGCCACATAATCTAATTTCCTTAACTTATTAATGTTGCTAATTAGATATTTCCATACCCTACCTTCTTGAGTATTAAGGCGCTGTTCTGTCGAAACACATTTTCCGCCGTAGCAGAATATAGATACCAATACCACTCCATATCCTACAAACCCTAGATGCCAGAATAGGGAAGTATCTCCAATATAGCGATGTGAGCTGGCAACAATATCAGATCGTGTAATTGCCAACGAAATCGGTACCAGTAGGGCGGAAGCGATGATACAAACACCCAATATTAGGGAACGCAATCGCGTTAGTTGCTCTCGCAACAAATGAAGGCAGGCAGTAAGGAGTAACCAGATGCAAAGAAGGGATGTTTGTACCGGATCCCAGTGCCAATACTGTCCATATGCAGCATCTTCGAAGGCCCATGCTATCCCGAACCCAATACCAGCTGACAGTATGGTCCATGCTAGGCCAATACGTTTCATACAATCGTGCGAACTGATTTTGCTACTGGTCGATATATATAAAACTGCAATCCCCCCTTGATTAATAATCAAGGCGTAAGCAAAGAATATGAGAGGGGGATGGAATAAAAGCCATACGCTATCGAGGTGAGCGTTAAGGCCTCCACCTGGCTGCGAATGTAAGTAGTCGGCCGATAGCACTGATAACGGATTAATCACGGCAACCGCCAGAACATACCACGCTGCAATTCCCGAATTGATTTTTAGGAGATCGCTATCGAGATTAGAACGATGCACATACGAGGTCAAAAAAAATGCGAGCCAGAGAACCCCACCTTCGTCACCTACGAACAGATTAGCGATTTTTCTATAGAGATCTGTGCCGGGTGCTGTGTATAGCCATACATACTTAATTTCGTAGTTCTCGCATGCCATCGACAATAGCAGCGCGATAAGTACCCCAGATACAATTGGAAAGGGGTACCTGCTTACCTTTAAAACATTATTTTTGAATAATGAGCACCATACCAGACATATCACCGCGAAAAGCAATAGCGGGACTGCCACGTTTGGAAATAAAAAGACGAGAGACGCAACGAGTAGCGCCATCACCATGAAATGGCAATTTGCGCTCCACTGCTTATCTAGCAGCAACGCTCTTATGCTCCGGTCCATAGAATGAGCACCTAGATTTTAGCTCCTCCCGTATTGACTCGCGGGGACATCCCACCGCAATCAACTCTGATGCTAAACCACTAAGGCGCGCCGTTGCAAAACTAGCCCCCCCTCCTGCCTTAGGATTGCCGATATGCACAAATGGATGGGTTCCAAAATCCGCTAGCTCTGTCCCCAAAAATGAAATCTGCCCGGGACTACAACGAGCATCGCCTGAGACTGCTATGCAGCAATCAAATGCAGCGGGATAAACGATTTTGCCTCGAGCGGGGGAGGAGCAAATTAAAACAGTTCCATAGGACGAAAGCGATAAACAACTATCTTCCAATTCCTTACTATATACATTGGTTCCGAAGCTGAGATTTATTAAGTCCAAATTGAATTCTGCTAGCCATCTTAATGCCTCAACGACTGTGCTAACTGATGCAAATAATTCGCGACGAAAAATTGAACAAAAAGCCAACTTAGCCCCAGGCGCTGATTCCAATATCAAACTGGCAACTAAATCAGCATGGCTAGGTAGTTCGCAATCGCACGTCCCGGAGCGTAATTTTATGAATTCCTTTTGCAATAGAATATTATCGGGGTTAATCATATTTTGGCTAACCAACCCATCGATTATCCCAACTCGAGCTTCAGGCCGTTGTTTCATCTAGCACACTCAAATTACCAGAACCAATCAAAATCCGAAAATCATAATTCGATTCACTATCAACCCTATGCGAAACATAGACTTTTGTCATTGACGGATAATGCGCATCGATTTGATTTAGAATATATTTTTCCAGTACTATTTCGACACCGCTTAGCGCCTCATCTAAGATCAAGATCGCTGGCTTTGCAAGCAAGGCCGATCCCAGAGCCACTCTTTGACGCTGCCCTACTGACAATGCTCGTCCGTCATACCCAATACGGTAATTATGATAATTTTCCACACAACCAAAATCTTTGTCCAACCCGAGCATTTCAACAATATGCTTAACCTCAGCTAAGTCTGCTCCAGGATTACCGTAAGTAATATTATCGAGCAGTGACCCAGTAAATAAAACTGGCTCCCCAGAAACAACTTTCACATGCTTTCTAATAAATTCCAGTGATTGACTAGAAATATCTGCGCCACAGACTACGACGTTTCCTTCCAGTGGCAATTGCTGTCCAACAAGGAGATCAATCAGTGTACTTTTTCCGGAACCTGAAGGAGCAGTTATTTGGATTTTTTGCCCCTTACCTATAATGAACGAGGCACGATCAATTATCCTTTTTAGACTGTTCGGATACGCAAACGACATATTGCTTACAACAATTTCACCTAGACGATCGGCGCCGGCAGGCTCGCCATCTAGAATACGTTTTTCAGCAGCACTGACCACTTCCAGGATTGGGATAATTCGATTTACGCTTATCTTCGCTCGCTGCCAAGCAACATATACTCCCGAAAAAGACTGCAATGGGCCGGAAATTCGCTGAGCATACGTGGTAAAAGCTACTAACATTCCCAAGGTCATCCCTGCTTCATTCACCACCGCAATGCCCCCGCATACAAAAATAATAACAATGCCTGTTGTTATCACCAAGTTTGGTAATGCGGACACCATGTATCCAACCGCTTGAACATCAAGAGAGCAGTCATAGATATTTTTATGCAGCCCCTTTAACTTTAAAACCTCATGCTCTTCCGCACTATTACCTTGAATATGACGAATTGCGCCGATTCTCTCCACTAAATATGAGGATAACGCAACACCTAACTCTCTCGATTGTTTCGATACTCGCTCCAATCGTGGTCTAACAAATTTCAATATAAATGTATTTAGGAAAAAAATGCTTACAACAAATAGCGTCAGCCAAAAATTCATAGATCCAAGTATTGCTATAGTCCCTACTAGTATCACCACTGAATTGATTGAAGACATTACGGTGTCCATAGCAAATCGCTGCACTTCAGACAAATCACCATCCAACCTGGTTAGCAGATCGCCTCTATGATAATATGCGAGATCTGTAGCTCGAAACTTAAGCACCTGCTTAAATAATGCCTCTCTCATTCTTTGAGATATTTGCGTCGATGCGCTGACATAAAAATGTCTCGTGTAATACCCAACCAATGGCGATACGAGCGTAATCGCAAACATACTCAATCCGCTGATAATCAGCGCATCAATATCTTTAGCAAGTACTCCATTGTCTATTATTTGCTTTGTTAGCATGGGCTGAGCAAACGATAGTGCTATCGCAATCATCGACAGCATCAAAACTTTGGCGAGATCTGCTCGTTGCGAAATAAAAAAAGGCGCAATCCAACGGGGAATAGATTTAAATCTATTCCGTTGAAATGCACCGTTTAGATACGAGACAAACACTTTCGATCCTGCTACAGAATGGTACCCTCTTACTTCCGAACAAGGCGTAAAGATGAAAGCACTTGGTCCGCATTATTAGGCATACGTATCTCACCTAAACGTTTCAAAGATTGGCTGTCATATACAGCGATCTCACCCTGGGTTCCACCAATATAGAGCTCCTTTCCGTCCGTAGAAACGTTAACGTCATAATACGTATGATTTAAATCAACGCGTTTCATCTTTCCGGTATTAAGATCAGTCTTGGTAAGTTGGGTATATACCGTGTAGGCCTCATTCCTCCTGACTGGATTCACCGCAGTAGAGAACAACACGACTGACGCATCCTCAAAATCTTTGAATGCAACTTTGTCAGTTGCGAGATCCAGAGTCCAGATGCCAGCACGAAGATACCCTGGCTCGCCTTCCTTTTTATCTGTACGCTGCACATAGTATGGGGTAGCGAAGACGTTCGATGTATCCCATTGAGGCCAGATCGCCAATGTATCTGGCTCACCAAAATTAGCTCTCTTCCAGCTACGCCAGGGGTGCTTTCCAATCAACTCCCCTGTTTTTGGATCAAGTACCAGCATATCCCAACTGAAGGTGTATAGCCGCTTGTAATCTGGCGAGTATGCAAGCGTTGAAACACGCCGTGGAGCTGCAAATTTCTTTACGGGTTCGGCATGCACACCGGCAGAAGTATCGTAGATCGCTATAAACGGATCTTCAACTTTATATTCACCAGGCAACATCCTTGTTGGATTTACGTAAACCGCTAACTCCTTGCCGTCTGGACTTAAATCGATAGCGAAGGGGGCCTTTGCGCGCACGTCTGCAGTAGAAAGATCAGCGCGGAACACTTCCTTTCCATTTTCCAAATCAATCCCGGAGACGCTCTCCCAACGATTGTGAATCACATAGGCGACCTTCCCGTCCTTTGAAACAACAACACCGGTTGGGCTACTTCCAAGTGCGGTATTTGGAATTTCGATCGACTTAATTACCTTCCTCGCCTTTGCATCTGCAACGACTAGCAAATTTGGTCGACAGGCAGTTACCAAATAATCCGAAACCGCAAATACATTCCCTGATGCTAATAAAGCAACTACAGTAGCGCACTTCGATGCCACCAGTGTTCTTGATATCCAGTTACGTTTCATTATTTCTCCCCATATCATGGGATAAAGCACTAAAATATTACTTTGGAAAGACTGCCTGCAGAGCTCGCCAATCTCTAGCAGCGTTGTCTTGCCCGGCATTCCAATCCGGATGACTATTTAGGGTGTCCGGAACCTGCGCTGGCCACCAACAAGGATCAGAACAGCCGTACAAATCTGCCTCCATAGGCTGGCAAAGGCCTGCAACTCCGTAGAATGGATCTGTTTCCCAGCCTGGATCAAACGTAGTGGCACATCCGGCCACAGCAGATGCCATGGCAATTACATCTTTTCGCTCAACCCCGGACTTTGCCTGATCGAGAGCAAATGCCTTTTTATTCATGGGTTTCAGTCGGTTCATAATTCGACCCTCCTATCACTAATATGTTGATGAAGGAAACTTGGATTTTTTTCCAAAATTTCCAAATAGCACTCGATACCAAAGTCGACCCACTCGCGTAGCAAATCACAATAGTGATATACCGGTGAATGGGGATCACTAAAGTTGGCATAGGATTCGTGGTAACAGCCGCCCGAGCATAAATTCTGGATTCGGCAGGATTTACAACCTCTGTCGGTTCGATCGATAGCTTTTTCAATAAACTTGCCAAGCTCGACCTTGTTAATTCCTGAATCAACATTGCCAAATGTTGGAAGCGTCGAACCAGTAAATCGATGGCAAAGATTTAGCTCTCCCTTGTGATCAACTGCCAATAAGCCAACGCCAGCTCCACAAGGTAACGATTTTTTCCTTCCTTCGTACAAATCAGACATCAACTGATGCATATTTGAGAATCCATTATTTACATCACGTATCGCCGAAGATACGTATTCCCTACCTAATGTCTTCATCGATTCGAATAATGAACGCAGCTCGGACTCGCTTAGATTAAATACATCTACGGGATTTGAAGTGACTGGCGCATACCCTACTTCAGCAAATCCTAGGTCGTCTTTAAGATGCTTATGAATTGCACATACATCGGTGTACCCTGAGGTCAGCGTCACTCTCGCTCCTACCGGCTTAGATTTATATCTTTCCAGCAAAAGCTTCGCCTTCTTCCTGACAACCGAATAGGTACCGTTCCCACCGACGGTTAAGCGCCTCCTATCATGGATGGCCTCGGGGCCATCCATGCTGATCGAGATACCGAATCGGTGCACATCAAAATACTCAATAAGCTCTTCTGTCAGGAGAGTAGCGTTAGTAGTGAGCGAAAAATCGATCTGCTTGGTTTCTTCGGAGCACCGTCGTTCGGCATATTCGGTTACCTGTCGAATCAATTCAAAATTCGATAATGGCTCACCGCCGAAAAACACAACATTAATACGGTCGCGAGAAGCTCCTTCTTTGATTAGTAATTCTATCCCCTTTATAGCTTTCACTAGACTTAGACGCTTACCCTCCGAAGGAATATCCAAATCTTCCTTATAGCAATAGGTGCAACTCAGATTACAACCTGTATTTACATTCAGCACGATAGTGCTCAAAGGGAACTCCCGAATATCCTTAAACTCTTGGTTTTGTAACACTCCAGGTATTTGGAGTATTCCAAGGTTAAAGAAATCGTCTATCGCACCTGATATATTTTCAGGAGAGTGAGATTTTAATCGACTAAAGATCGCCTCTCTTGTTACCAGGCTCTCCGCCTTGACATAATCCAAGACATCCTTCGCAATAGGATCCAATACAAACACTGATGTACTTGGAACATGTAACAAGACCCTATCACCTCGTACATCAAAGTCATGGAAAGCCACACGAGAGACGATCAGTTGTTCTAATCCCGACATATGAATCGCTCCAATTAGTATATAGGGGGGTCATTCCAACGTTGCACGGTAACCACTAGAGGAACAGACGTATTTACAGTGCTCGCCCCGTCTTTAACGGTAGCAAATGCTCTCAACTCACCTGCATTATTAGTTCCATATTTACGATTTGGATTAGGTCCTGCATCTGCTGGTGAGAATAGACCGGTACCATCTATTGTTCCCGCGTATTTAACATCCTTCATTTCCTCCGCACCCTTATTTAGGTTGCCGATTTTCCAGGTTGCCGAGACAGGGCCGAGGCGTATATCGTCATTGGTATTTTTCTTACCATCCGCTCCTGCTGAATATGCAATGGCCTCCAATTGCACCGGAACCTTAGGAAGCGCCCCCCCATTTCCTCCAACTCGCGCGATAGGATTACCTGGAAGAATATTCACAAAATCAATTTTTTTATATACAGCAAATGATTTAGCCAAACTACTGGATCCGATACTCACGGCAGAATAAGCTGCATTTGCCGAAGCTTTTGCTTTAACCTCAACCACTACTTTTTCATCGGTCCAAGAAAGCACCCTATTAACTGTCACACCATTATTGAATCTAACGTCGCTATTAAGGCCGACTCCGTTAATTGTGACTTTTGCAGTCTCGCCTGCCTTAATCATAGAGGGAGATACTGAGAGGATTTCAGTCTGCCCTGCTACGCGAATCGCGCTGAAATCACCACCCAGCGCTTCGGTATCAGTCGCAAACCACCGCCCGCTCATGTGATTACCATCTGACGACAATGCAAACACTTGGCGAATATCGATACCGGCTTGCTTGACAGCCCCTCGCCATTCATAGCCCGTGTAAATAACGGACGTTCCGTTTGATTTCTCTACCCGTCCATCGCCGTACTGCATCGTCAGCTCGATGGCGTATCGATCTTCGCCAAGAGCCTTGATGGTTGCCTTACCTTCGTAATCTCCCACTCCCGGCCGGTATCCAGAAACTCGCCACACCCCTGAAGCATCAGATGCACCGCGCTTCTTCCAGTCCTCCCAGGATTTCGAAACCAGCGGCTTTTCCTTGCCAAGCAAAGCTGGAACCTCCTTGGATGCAATATCCCACCAATCTCTGTCTCGACCCCCTGCTTGAATCTCAATTACAGGGAACTGCCCCACATGGAAATTGGAAAGACGGCGCCAATCATCTTCGGAACGTCTTTGAAGAGCGACTCTTGAGTACGAGTGACAACGAGCACAGGTTTCGCCAACCTTTTGATTGTCAAAATGCTCTACGACGCTCGACCGCCGCTCCAGGGCGTATCGATAACCGGATGTTTCATCAGGTGCCAGACCCTGCGTATCAGCTAGATATTTGACGGCCGATTGCCGTTCTGGCGCAGTAAGTTTAATGCCATGAGCATACATCATCCGGGCAATTGTCATATCCCAACCCTCTGGGGTACGACGACTCTCACTAATTCGACTCCACCCGCCAACTTCTAGCGGAGCGTGGCACGCCTGACATTTGGTTCGTACCACAGCCTGCCCTGTAGGTGCAGCTAGTGCGAAACTCGTAGTGAACGTGCTCGCAATGCCCGCTGCCGATAGCAGCATTCCCGTAAGCACAGCCGTTTTTTTCTTACCTTGCTTCACTGAACACCTCTCGCATCATCAAACGAAAGTCACATCGACATTATCGAAATCTGGCATATGGCACCAAACTCGAGCCTTTCGACACAACTATAGGGCGATGTCCAAAACGTCAGTTATCCGAATCAGGCACGACGCACCCAAAGAATTGAGTAGCGCCTGACTTTAGGGTCCAATCCACCACCACAAGAAGATTGGACATAATGAAGCGATTCACCGAAGATCAAATCATTGGTTTCCTGGGGAAAGAGAAGGCCGGAATGACGGTTGTACGGAGTTGCGTCCCATACACGCACTCTCGGAGGTAGGCAATTGCCTCTGGCAGAGCAAGTATGGGGGGATCGGTGTTTTGGACGCCAAGCGTCTGAAGGATCCGACGTCCCCCCGGAATTGAGTAGCGCCTGACTTTAGAGTCCAATCCACCACGACAAGGAGATTGGACATGAAGAAACGTTTTACCGAAGAACAGATTATTGGTTTCCTGCGAGAAGCGGAGGCCGGAATGCCAGTTGCGGAGTTGTGCCGCAAGCATGCCTTCTCAGAAGCGAGTTACTACCTCTGGCGCAGCAAATTCGGCGGAATGAGTGTGTCGGACGCCAAGCGGCTCAAGGAGCTCGAAACGGAAAACACGCGCTTGAAGAAGCTGCTGGCCGAAACGATGCTGGAAAACGAGATTGCCAAGGAAGCCCTGCGAAAAAAGTGGTGAGCGCACCGTCACGGCGTGATCTGGTGCGCTATCTGATCGATAAGGGGCTTAGCGAGCGGAGGTCACTTCGCTTTGCTGGCATGAGTCCGAGTTCATTCCGTTACCGGCCGGCGACGGATCGCAATGTTGCTTTGAAGGAGAAGATCGTCACGCTCGCCCAACGTCATCGGCGCTACGGGGCCGGGATGATTTACTTGAAGCTGCGGCAGGCTGGCGTGGTGGTGAATCACAAGCGGGTGGATCGGCTCTACGCCGAGGCCGGTCTGCAAGTGAGAAGGCGAAAGCGGAAGAAGATTCCGGTGTCGGATCGTCACCCGCTAGAGCGCCCTTCGGCCGCCAATCAGGTCTGGTCGATGGATTTCGTGTTCGACCGGACAGCAGAAGGACGAGTCATCAAAAACCTGACCATCGTAGATGATGCGACGCACGAAGCGGTCGCGATTGTTCCGGAACGCGCAATCGGTGGCATGCAACTCACCAGAGCGCTCGATCAGTTGGCCAAGACGCGAGGCTTGCCCAAGGCGATTCGGACGGATAACGGCAAGGAGTTCTGCAGTCGGGCCATGCTGACCTGGGCGCATGCCCGTGGCGTCCAACTCTTTCTCATTGAGCCGGGCAAACCGAATCAGAACGCCTATATCGAATCGTTCAATGGGCGTTTCCGAGATGAATGCCTGAATGAGCACTGGTTCACCAGCCTACGCCATGCACAGGTCGTCATCGAAGGCTGGCACCGCGAGTACAACGAGGAGCGACCGAAAAAATCCTTGGGCGGTTTGACGCCCGCAGCCTATGCCAAATCACTTACCCAGAAATCGGGTAAATTAACCCCGGACTCTAAAGCCCACTGCTACTGAAAACGGGGGGACGTCGGATCTAGAAGCAGAGAACAACTGACTGAAGATACCGCCGGCCGATTCGCGTCCGGATAACGAAATCGCTAAAGGGGACCTAAGATAAAAATGGTGACCGCACCGTCAAGGCGTAATCTGGTGCGCTACCTGATCGACGGGGGACTCACCGAACGAAAGTCGTTGCGCCTTGTTGGCAGGTGTCCGAGTTCATACGGTTATCGGCCACCAGCAGATCCCAAAGTGGCTTAGAAGGCGCAAATAGCCAAAAACTATCAGCGCTACGGGGCTGCGATGATCTAACCCAGACGCGCCCAACCATGAGTGATTGTATTAGGATCAAACATCTGAACGGGCTGCAGCTACTGCAGGCGCACCTCCCTACACAGAGAGTCTGACGTCACGCTTTTTCACTTTCTTGTTACTGACTTCTGGGTCTGCTTCTTAATACTTCTAGCCGACGGAACAAATTTACTATTTGCTGCTCTGAGTTACGATTTATAGCAAGATAACCTGCAGATGCAGGAATCAATCTTGAGATGAGCAAGTTCCATTTGGTAACTCTGATATGACTTAGCCAATCCGCATCTTCTCAAGCTAATTGCGGACCTTGCAAAAACTCAATGGTCTTCTTAAAAGGTAAGGGCCGACTGAAAAGATATCCCTGCATTTCGTTACACCCAAGCTTTCGTAATATCGCCAGCTGATGTTTTGTTTCAACCCCCTCAACCATGACCTGCAGATCAAAATTATTAGCAATACCGACAATGGCCTGGATTATGGCATAGGAGTCATGTGAAGTGCCAAGGTCGCGCACAAACGCTTGATCAATCTTGATTCGGTTGACTGAAAAACGGCGCAGATAATTCAAAGAGGAATATCGTGTTCCAAAGTCATCTATGGAGATATGGACTCCGGTGTCACGCAATCGTTTGACGCGCTCCACGATGCTTTCTACGTCACTCATCAGGATACTTTCGGTAATCTCGATCTCGAGTGATTCAGGTGGGATCTGATAATCGTTCAGCGGAATTTGGATGCGCTCTATCAGATCACTGCGGTCAAACTCTCGGGGCGATAGGTTCACACCCAGTCTAAGGTTGTTAAAACCCATCTCCCGTAAAACAGCAAGTTGTGAGCAGGCACTCCGCATTACCCAATCGCTGATGGCAACGATTAGACCAGTTTCCTCCGCAACGGGGATAAAGACCTCAGGGCCAATCATCCCCTCTTTAGGATGATGCCAGCGTATCAGCGCCTCGAGCCCAATCACCTGGCGGGTCAAGGTGTTGATCTGTGGCTGGAAATACAGTTCGAATTGATTACCGGATTTAACCGCTTCCCGCAAATCATTTTCGACAGAGAGGCAATCCAGATGAATAGTTTGCATATGGGGCTTAAATACTGCATATCCGTTTTTTCCATGCCCCTTTACTTGATACATCGCCATGTCAGCGCAGCGAATTAGCTCTTCTGCGCTGCTCGCGTCATCGGGGTAGATTGCTATTCCGATGCTTGCAGTCGCCATAAACTGAGTATCAGCGAGCTCAAACGGCTTGCGTAGTTCAGCAAGAATCTTTTCCGTAACAACATTAATATCATCACTGTTTGATAGTGCGGGGAGCAATGCTGTGAATTCGTCACCTCCCTGCCGCGCAAACGTATCACCGGTTCTCAGGCATTTACGAACACGTGTAGAAAATTCACGGAGCAAGCGATCTCCGACCTGATGACCATAGGTGTCATTTACCAATTTAAAGCGATCCAAGTCTAGAAACAACACAGCCAGTTTCTCTTTGCGACGGCTAGCCTGAACTATCGCAATTTCTAGGCGATCCACAAATAGAGTGCGATTTGGCAGTTTGGTTAGAAGATCATGAAAGGCCTGAAATTCAATAATTTGTTCCGCCTTCTTGCGCTCGGAAATATCGCGGGCTACACCAGAGGTTCCGAGATAACGGCCGGGTTGATCGGCATCCATAGCTTCATACACCCCCTGAGAACTTAGAATTGCCGTTATAACGGTGTTTTCCCGGTCTTTTAGGGATGCCGGCTTTCGCCTGAAGCGAACCTCATGATTGCTGGTAGCGCGATCACCAATTCTCCGCTCATTGAAGGCATACTGAGCATGGACATGGTCTCGCGGATCTACAATACAAAAATAATGTCGGCCAATTAGTTCTTCGGGATCATAACCAAGCAGAGACTGCACGCGGCCATTTATAAAAGTGAAATTGCCTTCGCAATTGATCGTAAAAATGATATCTGGGGACTGGTCAACCAGAAAGCGATGAAGGCGCTCCGACTGCTTAAGTTGGGCCACTATGATGGCGTGCTCCAGATCGCGTTGCCGATGATTTAGCGCGCGTTCGACAGCCAGTATCATGTCATCCGGATCACAATCTTTACGCAGGAACTCAAAGGCACGGTGACGTAGCGCGTGAATTGCCGAATTGATCGACTTGTCGGCGCTAAACACTATAACCTTGGTATCGATATTTGTTGTTGTAAGCCACTCCATTATCTCAAGACCAGAGATATCTGGAAGCTTCAGGTCGATAATAACAAGATCAAATTTTCCGTCGGAAAGCTTGGCCAATGCCTCTTTTCCGCTAGCCGCCTCGTCAATTTTGCGACGTTCATGAGCTAACAATGATCTATATGCAGTCCGAAAACGCACTTCATCGTCGACAATCAAGATTTGCTGCTGCGACAACTCAATGCAAGGAATATTAGCCAATGCGTTAATGGCGTTGATAGCATTCATTGTTTAGCGCTCTGCACCATTCTCGACACTTGCGGCCTTCGGAATTAGCAGGGCAATACTGGTACCGATACCTGGCTGGCTGCGGCAAGTAATCAGAATTCCTTCCTGCCTAGCCAGACTTCCAACGATTGAAAGCCCAATGCCACGCCGCTCAGAATCAGCCAGCTGTTTTGGACGATAGAGAAATTGAATATTCTCTTCCGTTATGCCGGGGCCATTGTCGTCAATACGCAACTGAACGTAGCTATCACCATCGTGGATAATGTTGTCTGCCAGCGCAATCTTAACGAACTTGCCTGCACCGAGAGCCTCAGACGCGTTCTTCCAGAGATTCAGGACAATTTGTTTGAGATTGTCTCGATTCAGCTTTACAGGAATGTCGGCCGAGGGTAACTGCGTTTCAACGCGGATATCTTTGGCCTTGAACAAGGTGTCAGCATAGAGCGTTAGGAAGTCATTCAGCACGCTCACCAGATCAATTGCCTTGCTTGTCGAGCCCCCCTTAAGCGCGTTGGTCATATGCCCAACGATATTAGCCACCCGATCGATTTCTTCGGTCAATACACTGAGTTCTTGGCGTACGCCGTCTTCAGGTAATTTCCGTTCAAGGATTTTGAGATAGCTCTTGATGATTCCCAGGGGATTGCCGGCCTCGTGAACGATCTGGTGGGCATGCCGAACAAACTGTTGAGTCAGTTCCTCTTGAACCTGCTGCCGCTGATGCTCGGCCGCCATGACGGCCTCCAGACTTATCGCGGCTATTTTGCCGAAATTAGCCAACCAGGGAATCCGACGTTGCAGGCGAGCGTACTGCTTTGCCGACAGACCGCACACTATGACCCCCATCATTCGCTGCCTAGTCAACATGGGGATGCACAGCACTCCTTCCGCAGAGAGAGCGCGGGCCAGCTGAAGATCGAGAATTGGTAGCGCTTGGGAACTGTCGAATGAGGTGCGCACCTGACGACCTATGACGGCTGCGGCGGCGAGGGAGCGTGAGGCAAGAAGGGGAATGGAGAGTTGCCGAAAGAGTTCAGGCTGAGCTCCTACTTTTTCGGCGGTCAACGCATCTTCCTGTTCGTTCACCAAGAGAATCGCGATTTTAGGCAAATCGAAAAGAATGCGCGCCGACTCACGAAGCGCCAGCAGCACCTCCTTGTCGCTCCCCAAGCTAAATAAATCTTGTTGAAGGGGCTGGAGCAGTGCCATGCCGTCAACCATTATAGTGAGGTCATCATCAGCCAAGCTTAGCGGAGGCTCAGGCGTAAGGGGTGAAGGGGGCATCTGAAGCTTAGCACGCTTAGGAAACGCCGAGTTAATTGAGACGCCCATTACCTCCCCGATCTGGCGGGTACGTTCAATAGCGCGCTCACGCGTCGCACACAGCTCTGCCTTGGTGACCTTGAAGGCTGCACGGTTGATGGCTAGCCCGATTTCCGGGGAGCCGTCATCGAGTGTCGTTAGCGCATGTGCCAGCCAGACAATTTGCGGCAAGGTGCTAGCATCAACAATTTGTAATACTGGCTTGTGATGGAAAGCCACAGCATCAGCGACGACGGAATCTAACCCCCACTGATCAATTAGCCAACTGCCTACTTCGGCGTGCGTGCAGCCAAACAACTGCATTTCTTCGGCAATATATTGAGGATTAGCCGAGGCATTTGCCAGATAGCGGCGGTACGGGTCGCCAACGGCCTGAAGCAGGATTAGTTGGCCAATATCGTGGAGCAACCCAGATAGGTAAGCATCATCCGGATGAGGGAAGTCGGTCAGTTCAGCAATGGATCGAGCCATCTCTCCTACGAGCAAGGAGTGACTCCAAAAGTCTGCGACCTCTTCAGGTATCAGCCTGGAGTCTTTTTCAAAAAGCCTTTGAATGGAGAGGCAGGTTGCCAATGAGCGAACAATACGCGTGCCAAGCGCTATCAGGCAGATTTCGAGGGTTTTGATTTCCCTGCCACACCGTAGGGCTGGTGAATTGGCCACACATAGAATACGGCTCGCCAATCCGGGGTCTCGCCCAATAATGCTAGCTAAATCCTTAAACGTCGCCTGTTCGTCATCCACCGTCCGCATCAATAGCAGGAGTACTTCTGGTGGCGAGGGAATCTTGCCGGCTTCTACTGAAGCCAGAACGGCTTCTGGTAGGTGGTGCATGCTCGTAATTACCCGAATTTAAAATCGTTAATGAAAAATAGCCGAAACGAGCACGAATCAATATGCGTACATTTATTCGGAATTATGGATGCATATCGATGCAATAACTCGCAACACTCCTTGAACGAATTGTTCCCATAACCTCGATTTACTATGGTGCATGTTAAATTCCGACTACAAGTTTCCATGCAAGCCTCTCATTCTGCACGCGAGATCTACCACGGAAAGATCACTCCCCATCGCTGCGCGACCGCCGGATTCTGCAACTATTCTTGATCAGGAGAGCTGCGCCATTAACCTCTGTTGAGCGACCGCTTTTATGCGTTTCAGGCCCATCGACACGCAACTTCAATATACGCAGTCTCGCCAAACACTGCTGCGCTTCAATTCGGAGGACATAACTAGGTTAAGTCTGCACTCCGCCGGCAAGAACGCATCCGATCAGCGAGCAAAAAATCGGCCCAAGGAGATAGAACCTGTAGCAACCTCCCCCCCTTCCATAGCGGGATTAACTGCACAGTTTCGCCGCCTGGATAACGAGGAAAACAATGCCGTAACACTTTAAACTGCAGTCAGGAGATAACCATTATGGCCGCCGCTCAATTGAATCAGAAGGTAACCGCGGAGTCACCGTAACTGCAGCGTGTTGTTTGTCAACTTGCGATGACGAAATCAACTTCTGCCGATTTAGCCACGGAGTAGTAACAGCGTGAGGTCCGTGATCCAGCGGCAACACAACACGTTGTTCCGAAGAAGAATTTACAGCAGGGCGATATTCCTGTGCGCAAAATGCCCCATTACAAACAGCGACACCAATTAGACCAAACGCAACCGACTTTGAAAAAGCCATTTTTAAGCTCCGCTCAAAAATAATCAAGGTAAGGTTAGCGCGGCCTCATGGACGGGTGATATCCAAAAGTGGCACCAACTTTGAGCATCTATGCCAAAATCGACTATTAAATAGAAATATAAAAACCAAAAGGCTCACCTTTGATTTCCATTTCCATTTCCATTTCCATTTCCATTTCCATTTCCATCGCCAATGCGCTCAGCTAGACTGCACCTACAAATCGAAAAATTGTCGGACATCTATCACTTTTCACGACATATCGATAAAACGTACCGCCATCCCCAACAACTGGATCCGTAAGATCTTTCTTAAGCCGCCTCAAATAGCTAGAACAAATTGAAGCTAAAAATTGATCGTTTTAGCCAAAGGGGACCCCAGCCAGACCGTATCAATTGGATTATATCTCTCAAAAACTCTTTATTTTAGAAACCAACATTCGGTTCGCTCGACAAAATAAAATTAAAAGCCGACTTACTACAACCGGGCAAAAATTCGAATTTCTATATACAAAAACCAGCAAAATACTCTGGAGCTCACTTCGAAAATTCCGCACATTTTAATGAGACCACCGGTGAAACGATATTCCAAAGCCTTATACAACTCCGTGAAACAGGCCGAACAGTTGCTTTAAATAGAGGCTCCCAATACAAAAGCTCTCTCTAAAGGACTTTATTGTCAAAAGAATTAACTTCGCGAACCAAAAATAGCCAACCATCCTTGTTAGACTAAAAACAAGGACATGAGCCGGCAATTCCATCGCCTCAAGTGAATAGACACGGGATTCACTACCAACACGCTTCTGCTATTAAATTATTTAAAATAATGGAGCAAACCAAATCCAAAGTCATACAAATTTATGCTGGGGATACATTTTTGCCCTTGGATGACGAAATACCATACACCTAGCCAGCATTTTGAATAATCAATAGCTGCGTCAATTAACACTGGAATACCAATGCCTATAGATATACATAGGTTAATATTTTGAATACAATCACGCGTTCCAAACACTCGGTGAGCACGCCCCTCCACCAAACAACGTAGGCGCAAAATCTGGACACATAAAAAAAGCCAACTGGAATTATTAATATCCAATTGGCTTTCTGAAAACAAAATAATAAATAATTTAAGTCAGTTGTAAAGTGCTGATCAAGAGCAATACTACAGAATAGAAATCTTTGAAAAACATCTGAGGAAAAACCTCTCTGAGTGGCCCGCGCCTAACATCATTGGGACCACTTCTGCTCTAGGTATATGCCCTTCTTAGTCAAAAGCAACACGCCACGCTCAACTGGAATAATGCTATTAATTGGCAATCGATCGTCGCGTTGCTTCCAGATAAATTTAGTACCGCCATCGACACTCTCAAGCAGAACACCATCTTTAGCGGAAGCGAAAATGACACCGTCGGCTTCCACAAAATCTGTAATCGAGCTCTTATTATCTGTTGTTATCGCTGTCCAATGCTTGCCCTTATCGGTGCTTCGGTAAATCGTACCTCGGAGCCCACCAATCAAAATACTACCGTCAGCCAATACTATTCCAGCCCAAAACGATCCCCCATAACCGGTATCTAAATAACGCCAATTTATACCTTTGTCGTCGCTCGTAAGGATCATTCCCTTTTCCGCAGCAATGTACAATGAATCACCTCCTCCAAAGACCTTATAAAGGTTTCTATCGGCTTTGCTCCCATCAGGAGGTTTCGGTAGTGATATTGCCGACCATGTAATACCACCATCCGAAGTTTTTAGAACAAGCGACCACAATCCAACCGCAACACCTTCATTTTCATTAAAAAAGTGCACCGAGAATAGCGGCCTATCCTCAGCAACATCCTGTCGCTGGATCGTCCAATTCTCACCTCCATCTATTGTGCGCAATATCGTACCCCAATGACCGACAGCCCAGCCTTTTTGTTGATCCAGAAAAAATACAGAAGTCAGGGTAGATGATATTGGTACTGAGGAGGCTTGTCGAACATGCATCCCCTCATCGTCGGATAGAAGAATAATCCCATAATTTCCTACAGCAACTATTCGCCTCCCAGCGCGCGCAACTTCCAACATCGAGGCTAAAGATGCGGCAGAACTTTTTACTGCCGGCGTAGGAACATTAACCGAAGGCGAGGCATGTACCTCAGCCAGCCCGAATGCCGTCAAAATATAAAATTGAGAAACGAAGAGAAGAACAAGAGCTCGAAGATTAATAGTATTAATATGCACTTTACAACCCAATCATTAGTGACTAAGGATACCTGGGGCCTTCGGAGGGTTACGCCTGGGGAACAGCCTTTCCAACCAGACCGCTACCGCAGGCAACACAGTCATTGCCATAATCATATTAACCATAAACATAAACGCCAACAGCTTCCCCATATCGGCCTGAAACTTGAGCTCTGAAAATGACCATGTTGCAACACCAATAGCGAGGGTAATGGCAGTGAATATCGTAGCCGTCCCAACCTCGAGAATTGACATTTCTAGCGCCTTAACGATATCTACACCTTCCGCTAAATGAAGTTGTAATCGATTGTAAATATAAAATGCATAATCAACGCCAATACCAACAGCTAATACCATAACCGGCAAGGTAGCCACAGTGAGCCCAATCTCAAGCTCCTTCATAAACCAATAGCCAATAAACGTTCCGACTGTCAGCGGCAAACAACATGCTATTACTGCCCTGAAATCCCTATAGACCATCGCGACGAGAACAATGATCGCGGTATAGACATATAGCATCATCGGCAATTCGCTTTTTTCAACTTCATCGTTAATAGCGGCTAAAACCCCTGAATTGCCCGAAGCAAGTCGAACCTTTACATCAGCTAACGTATGTTCCTTCCGGAAGTTTTTAACCTTTTCGATTACACCATTAATCGTGGTGGCCTTATGATCGGTTAAAAACAGATGCACGGCTGACATACTACAATCTTTACGAACATACCCCCTCATTCTCGCAATTTCTGCCGCCAACGCCGAGTAATTAACGACATCAATTGGAACTGCATTCATTTTTGGATTCCCTTCGTTATAGCCTTCATTATAAGTTCTCAGCTGTGACGAAAAGGATACTGCCGAAAGAACACCTTCAGTGTTTTGCATATCCCAAACGAACTTATCTTGATAAGCTCCGATTGCGACGTTATCACATGAATCTGGAGGGGACTCAAATATAATCGTAAGCCAATCAAGACCGGTGTCGTAAGATTCGGCGATTGAAACTGCATCTAGATTAAACCTAGATTCAGGGCGCAGTTCAGGAGCGCCAGGCTGTAGAGTACCAATTACTCGATCTGAGCTCTGCCATACAGAGATGCCAAATACCACAGACACAATGCCTATTACTAAAGCGGCGTTTCTTGGCCTTGCTATTTTTGCAAGAGCCCTCAACCACCGCGCTCTCTTATCTCTCTTTACGAGCGCCTTTTCGGCATATTCTTGAGAAAATTTGAAATACGATGCAGCGACCGGTAGCATGGCAAGGTTAGTTGTGATCTTGAAGAAAACACCCAACGATGCCGTAATGGCCAATTCTCTCACCATTGGAATTGGTATAAACACAAGGGTAACAAATGAAACAAATGCAGTTATTAGTGCGAGCACTCCTGGAATCAATAGACCTGAAAAACTCGCCCTTGCAGCCTCTTCGGTTGACTTACCATTCGCTAGCTCTCGCACAATGAAGTTTATTTGCTGAACCCCGTGTGACACCCCAATCGCAAAAACCAAAAATGGTACAAGAACAGCTAACGGATCGAGGCCGTAGCCGAGCAACCTTAGTGCACCAAATTGCCAGATCAATGATGTAAATGAACAGATAATCGGCAGCAACGTAAAGCGTAAAGAATGGCAGTACCAATAGACCGCCGCTGCAGTGAGCAATAGTGCAACCGTACAGAATTCTAATACCGACGAAGCTCCTTGTGCGATGTCACCAATCTGCTTAGCAAATCCTATTATTTGAATTTCAAACCCTTCATCCTCGAAGCGGCTCCTTAATTCTTCTAATTTGTTATTGTATTTAACATAATCTATTTTATTCCCGTCTTTGTCAATTTCTGCTAGTTCAGCGATGATCATGGCACTTGTTTGATCACGAGAAACAAGCGTGCCAACAAAGCCACCTTGACTCGCTGATCGCTGAATTGAAGAAATCAGCTCTGCATTCAGTTGATCCGCGGTCACGGTTCCCGGAATTAAAGGGTCCGCACGAAAGCCTTCTTCAGTAATCTCGTTCACAAATGTATTTGGAGTCCAAAGAGACTGAACACCTAGCCTGTCCACACTAGGAAGATAGGTTACCGCTTGGGTAACCTCATATAGACGCTTCAAGCCGGCCTGTGTCCATATCGACTCTCTCTTCGATTTAACAACGATATTTAATCGATTTGCCCCTAGAACTTCCGATCGATACTGCTTAAATGTATTACTGTATTCATGTCCAATAGGCAACTGCTTCTCGAACCCTGCTTCCATGCGAAGCTGACTTGCAAAATAACCCATCACAATCGTGAAGAATGCAAGCCAAACTAAAAATGGCGTGCGATATTTAAAACAAAATGTCTCCAACCCATGTAAAGTTTTGGTCAGGTATTTATCGACATCAATTACACTAAAAACGTTAATCATGAGCAATTTCTATAAATGTTGGGCAAAAAAAGGAAGAGCTTGGCACGGATGCCAAGCCTTATAATTAGCCGTTAGAAATTCCTCGAAACATAGGCACCGAAGAAATCGCGGTCTTTATACGGCTGATCAAATACGCGCGACCCACCCCAAAACTTAGCGTAATTAATACCACCCTGCCAAGTTGAAGGATTTTGGGTGAAGGATACGATGAAATTAGCGGATTTTGCGCCTTCCATAAATTGAGCCATGATATTCGGAGTACGGCCCTTGACCGCCTGGAAGTAATAAATCTCCGGAATTACCTGCCATCCCGGGATGAGATTACCATCGTAAACCCAACTGAAATCGAGGTTATATCCCATGGAAGTACGTGTACCCGCACTCTCTGCTGGAGCAGTCAAGCTATTCTCAAAGCCAAAGCCCCAAGCACCAGATGCAATCGGTTCGCCGTTGTAGAAACGCTTCAGGCTCGGATACTTTACGACAACAGCTTCAGCCATAAACGTAGCGGTTGAAGCATTGCCCAGGGCCTTAAGAATTGGCCCGTAATCACCCGGAGTCATGCTCAGCATTCCAGTGAGATGCCATTGAAGTTTTTTAGAATCAACGTAGCAGTGCCCATTCTTCCCACCGGCACAAAGAGTGGCAGAAGTTGGGTTCAAAGATACGGCATCTTTTGGTCGATAAGACAACTCTGTACCAATAGCCCAGTCACCAAGAGGGAAATTCGCACTAAGACCAAACAACTTTCTGTCTTCGGCAAATACCCAACCGCCAGCTCCGGTAGTGAGAATATTATAGGTATATTGCGGCGATTTATCTTGATAACTCATCGCATAAAATCCGAGGTTCAATTGAGTGCCCTCGGGCTGCCACCTTAGGGATGCCCCGTATTGATTGGTGTCCTTTGGCTTTTTCCTCGGAAGCCCATAGGCACTATCACCTTTACCCATTCCATTAACTGCCGACCAATAGCTACCAGTAGGTGGGAAATAATTATCATTCCACGCCCCCTGTACATACGCCTCAAGATTGAAGCCATTACCAAGCCCGGTCGCAAAACTAATGATCGGCGCGGGTAAAAACACTTCCTTGAGCTGTGTACCCGGCTGGGACAACCTCATAAGGTCCATTGAGTTTGTTTGATTTATTCCTCCGGGAATAAATAGGCTCTCACCCCAACTGATAACTTGATTACCAACACGTACCCGTGCCCGCTGATCGCCAATATTGAAATCTTTGCTCACCCAAAAATCGAGCAATCGAGCCTTGAAGTTCAAATCTTCTCGAGCTTCATCCGGAAAGGAGCCTAGAGTGGGCGGAGTGCCAACACTTCTATATCCACTAGCGTGCGTTGCAGAAAAATCTCTCACCCACGAAACCCGCCCCATAAATTTCCATTCATCAGGAAATCTAAGAAGAAGTTCGTGCGACCCCTTAAGATAAGTCGTAAAAAAATCGCCCTTTTTATAGTTTAGATTGCCCTGATCACCGATCCCCGAGAAGTATTCTGTACAGCCACCAGGAGCACCGGCTCCCGACGGCTGTGAGTTTCCGGAAGGGGCCAAACCACTACTATCTTTAAGAATTAATCCGCACGATGGACTTTTTGCCCGAACCCCGACCCCAAAAGAGATCGTAGAGTCGAAGCTACCTGACACCGTCTCCCCCTCAAAAGTAAAAGCTGAGGCGTTGGCCGAATAGGCGAGCACAACAGCCAAGGCTAGAAAATTGTATGTGAATTTCATACCACCCCCACTAGAAAGTTACTTGACGTTGCGAAACCGCGTATTAGGGATACCTTATTGGGATGGAAATTTGCACAGCAAATGACCCAACTAGCAACCTAGTGCGCTATAAAATCTATCCCTAATGCAAAAATGAACACCCCGCATTCGCACTGGCGTAGTGCTGCAGAAAGTCTATTACCTAACTGTATTAGCCAATATCCAATATCGGCACTCCCGCTATGGAAATTTTGCGAAAGCAACTTTCTAGACAAAGGCGATCATCAGACGAGAGCAATCGGTTTGTTCAATCTAACCGACGCTCTCGTTTTGCTTTACATAAATTAGGTATTATTTCGCCTTTTTATGTAACATTTGTTCTTTATAGAACTTCCACTGCAAATCAATCAAATAGGCATGGATTGCTTTTGCGTCATTTTTTGAAATAATATCTTTGTGAGGCATCATTCCAAGCGCTTTATATTCGCCTTCTAAGACAATTTTTTCGAAATTCCTATGGGTATCCTTCGTCATGTATCTCAAATCTCTGACCGAGGCCCCCTCGGGGCGCCTACCAATTGCTTGCGAACCGTGACATATCCCACATGCTGAAATCTCAAAGAGTTCCCTTCCCTTTTCCACCAGCGCATTGTTTCCGACTCGGCTTGGCGGCTTCGGGATTCTATTTTCCATTTCAACTACGTTTGGGAGCGTTTTAGTCGCTTCAAGTGAGAATGCAATTAGACGATCAGGGCCAATAGCCTTCTCACCAGTTCCATATAGAGGCACCATGAAACGTGCGATTCCACCCCCACCAGCTGAAGCTAAAATGTATTGCTTTTCGCCAATCTGGTAGGTAACTGGAGGAGCTTGAACAGAAGACTGCACGTTATAAGACCAAAGGCTCCTCCCAGTATCGGCAGCATATGCGTTGAAAATACCGGTAGCGGTACCCTGGAACACCAAATTACCTGCTGTTGACAATACACCGCCGTTCATAGGAAGCTCATGATTAACCGTCCAACGCACCTTGCCTGCCACCGGATCCCAGGCGATCAATCGTCCAATTTGGCCCTTTTTCTCAATTTTTAGATCAGTTCTATCTGCGTTAAGATCGGCTCCGTACCAATCAAATACCGCACCACCCAGCCCTGATTCTGGATTAACGCGATATGTCGTCTTGAACTCGTGTGCGGGTATATATACCAAACCAGTTTTTTGACTAAAACTCATTGGGTGCCAGTTATGGCCACCGAGAAGCGACGGCACTAATTCGGCACTCTTCGATTTATTTTTATAATACCTTGCATCGGGGTTTTCGATTGGCCTCCCGGTTTCTAGATCAATTTTCTTTGCCCAATTTACACCAACATACGGATCAGCTTTAATCAGTTTTCCGCTCTTCCGATCCAGAACATAGAAGAAGCCATTTTTTGGTGCCTGCATCAAAACCTTTCGCAAGCCGTTTCCAATTTTCAAATCCGCCAAGATAATGTGGCTCGGCGAATTATAATCCCAAGCATCGTTAGGGACAGTTTGGTAATGCCATTTGTATTTGCCCGTATCCGCATCTACGGCAACAATCGAATTTGTGAACAAATTATCCCCCCCTCCCGGACTACGTTGCTCGGGGTCATAAGGGATTGCACTATCGGTTCCAAAATAGACTTGATTTAATTCTTCATCGTAAACAATTGCGTCCCACGGGCTACCACCTCCACTTTTTGCCCATCCGTCAGCCCAGGTTTTTGCCGCCATTGCAACCGTTTCATTCTCATACCCTTTTTTTGGGTCTCCTGGCACAGTCCAGAAGCGCCAGACTAATTTTCCGGACGAGACATCATAAGCAGATAAGTAACCTCGTGCGCCAAAATCCGAGATGCCGTTACCAATAAACACCTTTCCTGCTGCAACACGAGGGGCCCCTGTTATTGAATATTCGGCCTTTGGATCACAGGTAAGTTCATCCCAAATTTTTTTGCCATCTTTAATGTCAAGCGCTATAAGCCGGCAATCCGGCGTGGCCACAAAAACACGTGAGCCACTTACCGCGACGCCTCTATTAACTCTCGAGCTCCACGAATTGGAAAATCCGTTTCCAGGGTTTGTTTCAGGATTGAAATGCCATTTAATTTTCCCCGTTGCACCATCTATGGCATAAACATTCGCAAAAGAAGTGGTAGCGTAGATGACACCATCTACGACAATAGGTGTAGCGGCTAAGCCATCTTGAGCTCCTGGCATATCAACGAACCAGTCCACTTTCAGATTGCTAACATTTTTCTCATTTATCGAACTCAGCTCACTGAATCTTTGTTCACTTGAGTTTTTTCCGTGCGCCGGCCAATCAACAGTGACAGCTAATGCCAATTGATTAGTTAGCATCAAGGTGCAGACCACACCAACTGTAGCTGCTCGTACTTTGTTGTTTTTAATCATTATCGCCTTTTCTCCTCCGTATAATCGAAATTTTGGCCTCAAGTTTAAGCCGAGTGATTTTATTTTCCTTGAAAACGCATCAACGGTGTATCCGTTTTCTGCATCTGTAATGCCACACCCTCGCCCAAAGTATTTGATACAATTTACTTTCACCAAAAAACTCATACAAATTTCGGTTAGAATAATCGGCTTAATGAAATTTCCGAATTTATTTCATCGCGTAACAACTTGGCGCTTCACTTTTCCTAACCGAAATTTCGTCAAGGCAATTTATAGTTATCTTATCGTCCCCTAATTCCATTCCCATTGAAATTTGGCAAATTCATGTTCAGCTTTTACCTTGCTTAGGATTTACGCCTGGGTTCTCTCCAATAAAAAAGGCCACCTCAATTGGGTGGCCTCCTTTTTAAGAGCTCTCGCCCTTGATCGTTGATCAGTGAAATTTCTACTATGCAATCATGAATACTTTACGAATTTTGCTAATAATATTCCACGTTACAACTTCGCCCTTGGTAGTGAACATAGAATCACCGGGACCAAGTCTTCTGACATTTCCTAGCGAGTCGATAATCTCAACCGTGCCTTGTTCGATAATACAGATCTCGTTTCCAGGGTAAGTATATTCAAACTTACCGGGCGAGCATTCCCACAGACCAATCTGTAAAGAACTACCGAAACTGCCGAATGAATGGGTGCCTTTATGAGTTGGATTTCCTTCAAGCACCTTGACAAAATCCAACTCTTTCAGAGCCGGCCAGTCGTTCAGTTGAGAATTGTTTACTTCATTTTGAGTAAAAATTTGCATAAATTGCCTCTAGATAAGTTACTTTTTGCTATTAAATTGCCCACGAGCTTTATCCGCCACGTAGGCCCTTAGCAATTCGGCATCTTCTGGTGAAAAGTCACCTTGACCGATCATGCCGTTATTCTGCTTTGCCCCCTTTACTACGACTTCGTACCAGGCTTCCTTCGATTGCAAAATCGGAGAGCGGGTTAGACTTGGGATGCTTCCACCGATAGAATCGGCATGAGGCCCGTGGCACAGCCAGCAACTTCCCCTTATATAGAGCTCTTCGCCCTGCTTAAGAGCCTCTTTAGTTGACGGGATATTTGGAGGTGCGACTTTGTCATGCTCCCTGACCTTAGTCTCAGGGACCCTTGCCTTTCCGTCGAGCACAAATGCCATCAACCGTGTAGCGCCGCGCGCATTCTCACCTACGGAATATGCAGGAAGGGAATTTCGCGCCATAGCTGGCGCTCCAACAGCTGCGAGGATTACCTGCTTACCATCAACGTTATAGCTAACAGGGGCCGCGTGTATTGCTGAACCAGTTTTCTTCGACCAAAGCAATTGTCCGTTTTCCGCACTGTACGCATTGAGCAAACCCGTTGCAGTACCGTGGAAGACAAGATTACCTGCAGTCGACAACGTTCCGCCATTAATTGGCAAATCTTGAGGAATTTTCCAACGAGCCATTTTCTGGACGGGGTCCCAAGCGATCAGACTGCCCCTACCCTTTACGTCCTTTGGACTCGTACCCGAAGAGTATGTATCTGTTAGCACTCCACCTAATACTGCCTTATTGTCAGTAGCGTATAGCGTAGAAAGATTCCATGCGCTGAAATAAACCAATCCGGTTACCGGGCTCATACTCATAGGCTGCCAATTGTGGCCGCCCCATACGCCTGGATAGACAAGCGCCTTCCCATCCGAATTTTGATAATAGCGAGCTCCCGGTAGCTCTACGGGCCTGCCAGTATCAAGATCATAATGGCTAGCCCAACTTACTGGCACAAAATTATCCGCGCTGATCAATTTCCCATTAGATCGATCAACGACGTAGAAGAACCCGCTTTTTGGTGCTTGCATCAAAACCTTTTTCTTAACCCCATCAAAGTCTATATCTGCAAGCATAATTGGCATATTCGCATTGTAATCCCAAGCATCACGTGGAACTGCTTGATAATGCCACTTATACTCACCGGTTTTCGCATCTACCGCGAGTATAGAATTTGTGTACAGCGTATCTCCCCCCCCCGGGCTTCTAACCTCGGGATTAATAGATGACGCCGAATCTGTGCCGAAATATACTGTATCAAAATCGGGGTCATAGACAATTGACCCCCAGACTGCCGCGCCACCGTCCTTGGCATAACCTTCTGACCACGTTTTAGAGGCAATGTCCATCGCTTTTGATTTTGTATGGGAATCAGGCGCATTTGGCACCGTAAAGAATTTCCACAGCTCCTTGCCATTATTCGCATCAAATGCTGAAAGATGGCCAACAGCCCCGAAATCAGAAACTCCACTACCAATATATACCCTGCCCTTAACTACAAGAGGAGCGCCAGCAATGCCGTGTTCTTTAGTTGGATCACAAACCGACGATGACCAAGTGATTTCCCCATTTTTTGAATTGAGGGCGATCAACTTGCAATCTGCAGTACCCACATAAACTTTGCCGTCATGAACAGCGATTCCTCGATTGATTCTTCGTGTCCAACTACTTGAGAAGCCATGACTTGCGTCCACTTTTGGCTCAAACTTCCATAGAACTTTCCCCGTGTTAGCAGTAACCGCGTACACTATAGACCCCGGTAGGCTAACGTAAATAACGCCATCAATCACGATAGGTGTAGCTGAAACACCATCAACACCATTTAAATCAAGCGCCCATGAAAGCCCAAGGCGATTTACGTTCCGATCATTAACTTGGGTTAAGGCACTAAAATTTTGTTCATAATAGCTCCCCCCTTTATATGCCCAATTATCAGCCGCATAACCCCTACCATCATTAATAGCATTATGCTTATTTAACTCTGACATTTGGAGCTGATCATTAATGCCATTCTTAGCTGATGCCGCGCCCGCCCAGGCAGCTGCCACAGCAATGACCACAAGATTAGCAACAAAGCGTTTCCCGTTCATCGCCTTATTGGATTCAAGCATTCCCATGTTTTTTACACCTCTATTTTCAATATACGGTTAGACGAGCGCACATATATCGCAAAGACAATTAATATGATTGGCCCATAACAATGACCCAGTTACCAAGACTTACTCACCTTTTAAAGAATCACATTGAGCCAGATCCGAATATTTCGCCCAGAACACGCCAATCCTTTCCATCATTACTCCAAATATATACCCCTCTATAAATCAGATTGCGCTCGTGCGATCCAACTGGAATACATTTGTAGGTAACGAATGAATAGGCCAATTTTCCGGATACTTCTCGCGCCGAATCCGGCGCAATTACGCAATCCTTAGTTGATTTCAGCACATCGTCAATGATCGCCATTAATGACTTTTTATCTCTAGCAACTTGCAGGGTACCCTCCGCGGCAACAACCGCCCCCTCCCGGTATAGCTTTTTATATACAGCCTCCGAATCTCCTTTCTTTATTGCTGCCTCTACAGCCTTATATACATTGGCAATACCACGATCAAACCCAGAAAGATCTTCCGCAAATACATTAACTGCACCAAAACACAATAAAACTGTTAATAGATACTTCATTTGCTCGCTCACAAGTATTAAAAAAAGTTGCTAAGTCAGCATACATATGCCGCCACTAAAGACCGCCCCCTACTATCCTTCTACGCGACCCCGACACATATTTCGGCGCATTTCAACATTCAACTATCCATCATTAATTATTTCGCCAACTCGTTCCAAATGGTTATCCAAAAATTGCATTGAACTGTTTCCCGCCTCCTACGGTAGCCGAGGGTTTCAATTTGTATTTTCAGCCAGCACATTAATTTGAACAACTACTAAAGCATATATACTCAATCGGCTAAAATTAATTATCGCTCCGGGAAATATTTATTATAAAGCGCACACTGGCTCTCCAACATAAACAGCTCATACGCTCCTCCAATTGCAAAAATATCCCCAGCCTTCCTTAATTAACGCCCCTAAGCAGATACCTTGTCTAGTCACATCGACTCTAAGGAAGGCGCAGCCATATCTCCTTTATTCATTACAACCGTGAAATAATTATCACTATCAGCCAAAAATTTTTATGGCAGGAAACGATATATCGCGCCAACCTAGTAATTAGCCTTTCGATCAAAAATAGCCAATTATTTTCTCGATAGCTTGCGATAGACTGAGTGGGGTCAATTTCTATCTTTCGGGCAAACCATAGGCTCCAAATAGTGCTCTTTCGCACCTATACCATCGCCCGAGCAAACTTCACGTCTCACTTTTTTGACAATTACACTAGAAGCATCTCGACTATCATTTTTGTTAGTTTGCAAAAATATAAGTTTCGCAAAGTAACACTCGCCCCCCTCATACAACGAGCCCAGGTACGCTGTTAAATGTGCTGCCCGATTCCACGTTTTTGTAAGCGTGCCATCAAGCGAGAATTTGCGATATCCATAATCAGCATTCCTTCGTACGCCTAGCTTGCTCTCTATCCGCGCCGTCCCGAGCTCTACTTTTTTAGACTTAACGCTAGAATTACGATGCTCATTAAAGACGAGCGAAGCAGCCTCATTACCTGCACCTGCTCGCGCAGGAGCAGCGAAATAACGCTATCTATCGTTAAGTCAATACCGGCTTACCTTCAGAATACGCGGACTACCTACCTCTCTTGACCTGCGGATAGATGTAGATGGCTGCTATACGACTGGACTAGGGCAGGTATATGGCTGTCTTGTCGACAAAAGCGCGATAGCAACACCACACTTAACCACCGCTCCGCCCGCAGGCGGTTTAGAGCTACTTCTAGGAGCCCCGTGTCCGCTAAAACTTTTTGCGGTACTTGACAATACCCCGTTGCTAGCCTGAGGATAAGCAATGACTAATCCCAACTAAGTAAGCAAAGACAAGAGGTATTCACTATGGATAATCTATTCGTCCTGCACCCAAACATTCGAGAAAACATCCATGTTGGCAAATGGGATTTTTTTTACGAACAGATTTCGTGTGGAAAATTTAGTGCTCAAGTGCGAAGTGCGGAATTTTCTGACTCATTATTAATGGTGGAAGAGGATTGTAATCAGCCATTAATGTCAGGAGGGCGACTTGGGGATAGCCATATTTCTTTAACAATCCACAGCCCCACCAATTCGCATGGAATTTTCTGTGGGAAACCAATGGGTTCTGCTCATGTAGGACTACTCACTCCCGACCGCGATTTTGAGCTCTACACGAAGACTCCTCTCAATATGTTCACCCTCACACTTGGGATTTCAGATCCTAAATTTCAAGAAGTTAGCCAATTACTAATTGACTATTTCCAAAGAAACTATCGAAATGGCGATGTAATTGAGAATATACAACTTGCGAATGCTCTTCGCGAATTTAAAAATACAATCGCGGGCGATATTTTCACCTCTCCCGGTCTAATTGAAAGTCAACTCTTTAAAACTCACGCAGAAGACGTTGTAATATTTTCGCTTATTGAAAAAATTGAGCATTCGCTAAAGGGCGGGACACCCAACCGCCCTGTTTCTGCTTCGGCTTGGCTTGTCAGCGAATTTAGGAAAGAAGTATTGGCTAGCCGAGCAAATCAGTTTTCATTGACGAAGACATGCGAAAAACTAGGGGTCGCGCACCGGACACTGCACAAATGCATTAGTGAGAGCCTTGGGATTGGCCCATTACTTTTCTGTCGATATATTCGACTTAATAGTGCACGAAAGGCATTAATTGAAGCCAATCGCAATAACAAACAAAGATCTATTGCTGAAATTGCTGAAGAATATGGATTCTGGCATCTGCCACGATTTTCTGCGTACTACCGAGCCATGTTCAGTGAATTACCCTCTCAAACCCTCAAGTCTAATAATTAATTCTATTAACGATCTCATCCAATTAGAGCCCTTCAACGGATTTGATCTCAATTTACATTAAATTATAGAGGCACTTTTATAATACTTGCCAAAGGCACTTCCCCACATTTTGGAATAGGCCACAACCATAATACATGGGATTCGTTTCATCAATCCACAAAAAGGCAACTAGGCTGGCAGGGGTGAAAAGCCAGGAACGCTTATTGAACTTTAATGACTCAATACCCCCCCCCTGGTGCGATCTATAACAACCCAGATCACATTATATTCACGGTCAATAATAGATTTTGACTTATAAATTCTGATTTATTAAGAGTAAAGACTGATTTTTTTGTAGAGGTCGAGGCCGACCTAGCGCTCAAAACCTCTTTCGGCAATACTGATTCCGCGATGCGTAGCTCAACAACTAGCGTAGTAAATTTGGTGCGGTCTCCCTTCGGGATTCGCAGGGCCTTTTCGCTTGAACTACTCATTGATATTGGAAGACAACAGCGAGCCCCGAAAGGCGCGGATGCTAGTTTTCGGGGTTGTCACACACTTTCCGGCATTTTTAGTCAGAAACGCTCACCCAGAGAACACCCGGGCACCAGCCCGACTGGTCGCGCTACACCGTGAGCGTCGCCTGTTCGGCTATCCTCGCTTTAAAATCTAAATATTTTATCGACACTAGTTACGTTAATTAATATATTAGTAAAAAAAAGCCGGTTCTACAAAGAGAACCGGCGAGGTGGAGCGACAGCGGTTGGATGGAATGGGCACTGCCGTCCAAGGGGACAAAATATCCGAAACAATTCTATTTTTCTCATAGAACAGCTTCATTAAATTGGTTATCCATACTAGACGTATTGTGGATCACAATATCAATTACAGCTATCCAATTCCGGCACAATCGCAATATAGTCATATACAGAATTACATCTATGGCGACAGCACAATTAAGGGAAGACGCTACTAGGCAGAATCATCCAGTAGAAAAAACATCGAGCTTTGAATACGGATAGATAATACAAAATCAGCCACATCATCACAAATCTGCAGAAGGTAACTCCCCATAAGAAAAACCCCCGGCATCACCGGGGGGTTTATGAAACCAAAGTTATTAACAGAGCGAACAGTCAGCGCTCGCTTCTTGATCGCAAACTATCTGAGCTGAAATAAGATGGATTCAATCGCGGATCACCAGGTTCAGCAATCCAGCGGATATCGGATCCAGTTCCTGCGGCATGCATGTCGAATACGTACCGTCCATCAGCAAGGTTATATTGCATGAGGACAGGCGAATGGCACGCTCCACCGAGCTCTGCCACCGGAATTACGTACGATTCCCGTACCTTCCAAAGCTTACCTTGATTGTCATAATCTTCAGCAGCAACGATATTCCAAGTGTCTTCGTCTAGGTAATACGTTCTCTTTGATGCCACATGGCGAGTACCACTTTTAACTGTAGCCTCGACTACCCATACTCGATGTAGTTCATATCGCCTATATTCAGGATTTAAAAAATCTTGCTGCGCTATATCTTCAAATTTAGCGTTGAATTTATAGGCACCAAATGAGTTGTATGGAACGTAAAGGTCTTTTTTACCGACCAATTTCCAATCAAAGCGGTCCATTGCTCCCCAAAACATAGTTGGCTCATCCATCGTATATTGATTTTCAAAGCCAATTTGTGGAGCATCGTATGCATACGTTGGCATACGACGCACGCGTCGCTGCCCCGGGAAGTAGTAAAACACTTCACTACCCGGCTCGTTAATGCGCACGGTCATATTTAGTGCCTGCCCAGCCAAGGCTATCGGGGCGTTGTAGCCGAAATTCGCGTAAAACTCGATTGGGGGCATCGAGGATAACGCATTTGCGCCTTTCTTCCCCCAAGGCGTATATGAAACCATCCATGCGTCAACTTTAATGAATTCCGACGAACCCTTTCTAGGAGATACAGTAGTCCAAGTCTTAGGCCAGTCTACGCCAAGACCTTGATAACGAAACTTTGCATTCGTCATTGCTTCGGCGCCAGTCGCTGGAATAGGGAACGGAACCCCGGGAAGAATAGCGTCCTTTAAATACCATCCGTCAGATGCCATCTTTGCGGTTGTTACGTTCTTCTTAGTGTTCTCCTTCACAAAATCCGGCACCTGGCAAGTGCGCCGCGAAGGATATACATCCATTCGATATCCTTTGATATCTTTAAATAATTCAGCCTGGCCCGGACTTAATTTATCGGAATATTTGCTAACATTAGTTGCGTCAATTGAGAAAAGCTTTTTATCGTCTTTGTATTTCCAATAATCCCCTCGAAATTTCCCATAGCTCCAACCGGGCAAGAATGGATTTTCCGCTGCCCACGCGCCGATGCTGCCATCTTTCGCCCCCCCCTTCTCCCCGCCAAGAGGAGTTAAATCAGTTCCAAGACGCTCTGCGTCCTGGGGGTTAGCGCCATACACCAGTCCAATTTGGGACAATGCGACAGCAATCGCTGCTATTTTGATAATACCCTTCATTTTTTCTCCTTTGACTTAATAATAACCACCACGCCCCCCCTACCTCGCCCAAGTCGTCGCTGCGTAAATTTCATGCTCGACGGGTATAAAATGGGTGATGATAAATATCGTGTTGGCAAGAGCCGTTCGTTAGGAAGGTAACTAAATCCTGGCCACTCACAGTTCTTCGAAGAAGCGTAAACACTATTGGATACTAAATTCCTAGGGGATCTTACGATATCCAATTCCCGCACAAGCGTAAAATATGCAAGACGCATATAGCCCTATATCCCCCGCAATGGAGTAGAGCCTGACCTTAGAGTCCAATCATCCCGACAAGGAGATTGGACATGAAGAAACGATTCACTGAAGATCAGATCATTTCTCCTGTGGTAAGTGAATGCCGGTATAGCGGTTGTACGGAGTTGCGCCCCCCCCATCTCGGAGGTAGGCAACTACCTCTGGCAGAGCAAGCATGGGGGGATCAGTGTTTGGACGCCAAGCGGCTGACGGATCTAGAAGCAGAGAACAACTGACTTAAGATACTGGTGACCAAGTCGCTTCCGGAGAACGAAAACGTCAAAGGAGCCCTGAGATAAAAATTGTGACCGCACCGTCAAGGCGTGATCTGCTGCGCTACCTGATCGACGGGGGACTCACCGAGCGAAAGTCGTTGCGCTTTGTTGGCAGGTGTCCGAGTTCATACCGTTATCGGCCACCAGCAGATCGCAACGCGGCTTAAAAGGCGCCAATAGTCAGGCTGGAAAAAGGTCATCGGCGCTACGGGGCTGCGATGATCTAGCAGAATCTCGGGCAGGCCAGCTTGGCGGTGAAACACTAGCGGGTAGATCGGCTCTATGCCGACGCCAGCTTGCAAAAGAGATGGCGAAAGAGAAAAAACTGGTATTGGATCGGCACCCGCTAGAGCGCCTTTTGGCCGCCAACCAGGCCTTGTCGATCGATTTCGTGTTCGACTGGATGGCTGAAGGGCATCTCACCTATAGCCTGAGCGTTGTTGATGATACGACTCACGAAGCGGGCGGGACTGTTCCGTAACGTGCGATAGGTGGCATACAACTGATTAGAGCGCTCGAACAGTCAGCCAAAACTCGGGGATTGCCCAAGGCAATCCTAACAGACAGTGGCAAAAACCTTCTGTTGCCGGGCCATGCCGACCTCGGCGCATTCCGATGGTGTCAACTCTTCCCATTGAATCCGGAAAGCCCAACCAGATTGCCCACATCTAATCGCTTAATGGGCGCTTCCGGGATCGGTATTTGAACGAATAGTGGTTTGCCAGCCTACGCGGCGCACAAGTCGTCGTCGAAGGCTGACGGCTTGACATCCGCTGACTATGCCAATTCACTCACTCAAAAATCGAGTAAATTACCCTCGGGCTCTAAAGCCCAATGCCAGAGAAAACAGGGGGCGGTCACAGCGAAAAGCAGAGATCTCTGCTTAGCCGCTTCTTAGACCTCGAGAGCTTGCTTCGATCCATGAATCTTCACGGCATAGCCCAAGCTGTCGAAACACTACCCCCCCATTGCGGCTTGCAATCACGAAGACCCGCCGACTGCAATACAAAAGGGGCTATACGCCGCTCATGAAATTCGCTGCTTCTTACACCAACAACTGGCCCAACGTCCCACCGTTGGCTAAGAAAGAAACAACCCATTTTGGCTGACGACCACGACCAGTCCAGACCAATGTCGAGTCGCTGGGATGTTTATACTTTACAGCCACTGGAGTTCGCGCTTTTTTTGCGGGAGCCTCGTCCACCAAATCACTCAAAGCAAAGCCTCGCTCAGCAGCGAACGCAATGATTTCCTTGCGCACTTGAAGCTTTTCCTCTTTCTCCCGTCGCTCTATTTCTTTCGGAATCTGAGCAAGCAGGGACTTCAGTTCAGCAACAGGTATATTAGATATATCCATAAGAGCCTCTAAAAATTTAATCAGCCTACGATAGCAATATCGTACCGCAACCCTGCTAACTTTCATATAGTTTGCTCCGAGTTTCTTCAAGAAAAACTCAATGCCGTACAAGCCACCCTGAAGGTGGGCGGTAGAAAGCATATTAAATCCAGCCATACGCCATACCAATCACAAATCATACTCGGTATGTTGGCAGGCACTCTCATACCTTCATTGGCGCTCTATCATCATTTTCCCTGAGGACTCTAAAATCTCATCAAGCGCCGCAATCTCTCCATTACGCTTCATTTGCGGGAAAATCACATAGCCAATAACCAACGAGAGGAAAAATATCCCAGCCAGGTTAGCATTGAAATAAATCATTGCACCAAAACAGATGAGAGAAGTAAGCAACCCAAAAATTGAGACAGCGTAGAGTCCAAAGCCACTAAGGGTAAGGTGGCAGACAGCAAGGAAAAGATTACTGCCCTCTGGCAGTACTTTGTGGCGCTACCCATAATTATCGCCTTGATGGGGGTACCGTTTGTCTTTGGAACTTACGTAGGTAGCTCTACCGGAGTTTCAGCATGGCAGTACATGAACTCAAAGCTGGAAATAATTGGTAATAGCAAGCAGCTTGCCGGTTTCAAGAATCAGCTTCAGGAAGATTATTCAACTGGTAAATTGGCTTCTGCATTCAAGGATGGCCACTTAGCAATTGAAATACAGGAGATAGCCAGGCGAGATGTCCTGACTCTCACCATCAAAATCTCCGACAATACGGGTGACACTCTTTCGGTGGATGCAAGTATTGACGGAACCGCTGTTGGCCGTAGACCACTCGATTACTCAGACTTTCGTGCCGATAGATTTGCCATGACGCCCAGTGTGACAAAAATACCCCGGTTTAAGTTTTTCCAAGCGAAGAGGCTTTCGGTCCAACTACCTCAAGGGTCTTACCGCTTCAAGATTCCTAGCTGCGCGCATCTCGGTGTGTCGCAAATGATCATGCTTAAAATGTTGGACTCCGAAAGAACTGCATGACGGTTTGCTACTGTCTGCAACTGGCCACATTGCTGACGTAGCTCGAATGATGTCTCAATAGCGGCAATGGCCGAGTTTCTGCCTATTGCGGGTGGCATGAGACCGGATCTCGAACTAAGCTGACCTTGGGCTTATGAGTAGGCAGGGGCTGCATTGCGCCAGTTACCTGTCAATCAGCCGCTAATTGCGGCCAATGACCTTCAATTGGTGAAAGCGTCTTGGCCATGGTTAGTCTGGGAAGTTGGTGCTGAATATCTCGCGCCACTTTTGCTTCGCTGACCACTCTCGTTTTGGTGTGGCCATCTCGTGTTCAATGGCCTCCAATGACAGGTTGTAGCACCGCTTCGCTTTATACTGAAATAGCCCTTTGCCCCAAACGTATTGACCGCTCCCTGGTGCTCGCCACCATTCTTGATTCTCGTCCTGTGTCGCCATCCATTTGAAAAAGTCGCGGCACATATAGTCGTAATAGACATAGGACTTGTCACGATGCTCCCAAGTTTCTATGAACTGGTAAGCTAGGGTATCAATCAAGAGGCCGCCGATAGGTACCGACCACTTGTTTTTCCAATCTCGCATCATTCGGCATAGCGGGACCAAGTTGCCATTGGTAGCGGTATTTCGGTCACGTATGGCTTTTATCTCAGGTCTCGGATTGGTAGTTTTCCAAGACCCACCATCGTTTGCATTTGGAAAAGTGAAGCTTCCGTCGTTGTTATCAAAGGCAGGGACGACCTCAAAAATTATGCCGTCGGTAAAGGGCACCTGTATTACTTGGCCATCAGCACGGATGTTGGTGGTTGAATACGTTCGCTCAATGGAAGCCTTCACTGATTGGAGCAAGGCTGACTGTCCATTGCCTGAATAATCGTTGTACTGCTTATAGACCGAGTAGGGCAGTTGAAAAATCAGGTCCACATCGCTGAATCCAGAAATGGCTGTATTCCTACCGTACGAACCAACATAAAGGCTGTGCGATGTGTCTGATGTTGTCGACCAAAAGTCCGTGTTCAATCGGCGAGTGATATTGCCACTCCGCGTGGCAATAGTTCCGCCATCTCTGATTTGCAAGTTGAAGCAAAAAGTGCTGAACCAATCCGCGAGTGCCATTTTGTCTCCCTATTGTGGCTAACCGGCGCAGGCTGGCAGGACTTCGACTATGAATTTGTCGAACTTGGTCAAACCGACCCGCTTGCGGCTGCGAAACTGCTGAAAGAGGTGAGCGCTCATGGTTTTTGGCAGAAGGTCTTGAGATAGATCAGCAAGTCGGGAACAAAAGAGCCTGCACCCCAAAGCGCTGCACCGACCATCAAGAGGGTGAAGCCAAGTGGGAGCTTGTCGCGCACGAGACGAAAATGGAGTTGCTCGTCGAGCCAGCCGGTCTGCATCTGCCAGAAAAATTTATAGTGTGCGTACCAATCGCTCAAGAAAATTTGCTTGGCAATGCCTAGCCCAAGCGAATCCTTTTGAATCCGGTCGTGTTCGTTGATGAATGACGTCAAGTTGGCTGTGCCTGGCTGCGATTTCACCTGTAAGTACAAGGCGCGCAGTTCATGAAATATGCCGGTGAGTTCCGATCCAACCTTCGCGTACCGATCCTTGTCGGCGGTATAGAAATTAATCGTGATGGATGCCACGCCGAGTACGATGAAGGTTGCAGCAACCGGATTCTTCGCCAAATCTGGCATGAAAAGCGCGAATATGCCGACCGCGAGCGAGACAAGGCCGATCCAGCCCTGCACTTTTTCTACAAGGTCGTAGGTTGCCAAGTGCTTTTTCGCGGCGTAGCCGATGTTGTAGGCGCTTTCGGCGATTAACCTCAGCAGCGCGTCTTTGTTCATTGTTTTTCCTCCCATGAAGAGCGCATATTACGGGGCCAAAGGCTCACTTGGCGACCCTGCCTGAATCGCCGTCCTTAAGGTAGGCACCTCGAAGGTCTGCTTCGATACCAAAACTGTTGGTGCATTGAGCGGAGTCGAACTTCCGCTTTGGCCGACATCCTGCCGGCTAGCCGTCGTGCGGAAAAGTTCACCTACAGTGCTGCTTGTCTTTCGGAGCAATACCGACCGAAGAGCATTGGCCGCGAAGCGGCCAATGCTCAATTTAAAATCAGCCGTTCATGCTTCTAAGCGCAATTGCCTGCATTCAGCCAGTCGATCTTTCAGAATGTTCAACGAACATAGGATGGTTTGTGCCAGCGAGCGCTCATCATCACTCTCCACGTTCGTCTGGGCAGCCCACTCACAATACGACACCATTAACGCAGCGCGTTCCACAGAAATTTTCTTGTCAGACAATCCGGACTCGATAATCGGTATCAAGGCGGCGGCAGCCCGCAGGCGATTTAAGGTTGGCGTTGGCGCCGCGATCGATTTTGGCATTTGCTGATTCTAGCCATTCTCCGACCAACCCCAAAACGCCGCATCAACGCAAATGCCCCGTTGCCGGGGTATTTGCTGAGTCTCTTATCTGATACGCCAACTTCGCCATAGCAGCCACCACAGGATTCGGAGTGGCGCAAAGAACCCATAAAATCCTTCCCAGAGTCCGGAAACGAAACTCCGTATTAAGGAATCTTGTGACTGGACAAAGACCGGATTGAGGCGACGCCATTCGGCAGCGAAGGCAGCCCAAAAACGACTCCACTTGTTCATACTACCCCCTTGCCGCTTGAGCCGGCGCCGCATCCATGATCGGTGACGGCAAATAGCGACCGACTTGAGTTTGAATCGACACATATCGCAATAGCGTTTCCCAACGGCAAGCTGCGATTCGGCTCCGATTACTGAACTCAATGGTCAAACAGGGCTCGCCAGCATAGATATCCCAGTACACCTGATCCCCGGTGAGCAAGCTGAGGAGCGTCCCATCAACCGTCTCCCGAAACTGGGGCAAGGCAGCGAGTTGTGCCCGCAATGCTTCCTGATGCTGCCGAATTTCCGGTTCAATTTGAATTGAGGGTTGCGCCTTGTCGGCTCCCTTGGGGTTTGGCGCCCTCTGCCCACCAAACGCCCGGTAGGCCCGTGGCACAAGGGTCAGAAAGATGGCAAACACGACCGTCGCCGTAGGGAACGCCAGATAACAGGCAATCACTGCGTCAACATTGAGATAGCAATACCACTCGAGCGCAATGACGATACCTGAAAGCAGGAAACCAACGAAAACAGCAAGCCGTTTGGCCCGTTGTTCGTTGGGTGATTTGCTTTCGGTCAGCATGCGGATCGCAAGGATGGCCAAGATCGCCATGGGGACAAGACTTCCCCAGGCCATCGCCTGCAGCTGTGCGTTGGTGTTCATGTTTAGTCCTTTAATGTTTTGAGCTGGCGAGCAACGCACGGTCGCTCGCCACGATATCAATCCGCTCAATAGTCGGTTAGTTGTGACGCAAAGCCGAGGTGATGAGTTGGCTGCGTGCTTCTTCGTCAAGTCGATTGGCTGTGCTTAGGATCATGGCTTCCAACGAACGTTGATTTGCCGCACTACCCCGAAAGGCGATGAGGGCATGTATCAACTGGATGTATGTCCGCTCCGGAACGATCACTTGGGCGCGAGCCACGGCCAGCCATTCGAGGATGGTGTGCTGGTGTCCAATCCATTCACCGCGTTCGGAAAGCACATAGCCACGATCAGCGATCCGAAAATCATCGGCCTTGCCGGCGTCGTGAAAGAATGCTGCGGCAATGACAATAGGAACCGACGTCCGGGCCGTGCCTTTGGTAAGCCCAATCGCGCGCTCAGCAACCTGTACCGTGTGCCGCAAGTTTTGGCCGGGAATCCAGGGATAGTCGGCGGTTGTCGCGGGGCCGGTCAAAAAACGAAGGAAGCGGCCGCCGTCCCACATGACGGCATTGAAGAGGTGTTGCAACGGTCGATCGAGACGCTCCCAGAGTTGAATAGCCCGCTGGATCGCATCGCGATCACTAAACCAGGTGGTCGGTACGGTCTGGAAGGGATTGAGCGCCGCCAACGGTTTATCGATGCGTTCCAGACGATCAATATTCAGACCACCATCTTTCGGACCTCGTCTTGCGCCGCGCAAGGCGACATAGCAACCCCGCTTGAGCCGGGTGTCGACAAAGGCCGAGGTCCAGTTGACTGTCAGTTCGGCGTCATCGTGATAGAGGGTGGCCTGGTTCCGTACGCCCTTGCCGCGCTTGGCGGGGAGACGAACCAGGCTGGTCAGACGATAGTAAAACGGCAATGTGGCTTGCTCATCACTAGTCGCCAAGTGGAATGTGTTGTGTTCGTTCATGATCGCAGCCCCCTATTTCGCACTCGTCGTCAGTTGCTTCTCACCGTCGCCAATCACCGCCGTCAGCAGCCGTTCAAAGGCCGAGCCATCGCGCCGGGTCAGGTTGGGGACATAGCGGGAATAGACCCGGAACAGCATTTCGGTGGTGGTATGCCCGAGCTGCCGGGCGATCCATTCCGGGTTTTCACCCGAGCCCAGCCAGAGTGTGGCCGCCGTATGGCGGCACTGATAGGGACGGCGAACCTTCAGGCCGAGATGACGCAGCAAGGGTTTCCAAACGCGATTGGTGACATTCTTGTAATCGAGTGGCTTACCTTCGCTGTTGCAGAAGACGTACGCGGAGAGGTGTCGCGTTCCGGCTTCCTGAATTTTCAAGGCATCATGGACCATCTGCGACATCTGAATGTCACGCAGCGAAGACTCAGTCTTGGGGAGTCCTTCCTCGTTATCGACGATCGTTTCCCGCACCATCAGGAGACGCCGCTCGAAGTCGACGTTCTTCCACTTCAAGCCATGGACTTCGCCGGTGCGCATACCTGTGAAGAAACGGACGGTAAAGTATTGTTTGAAGTCGATGCGAACGCTGTCGATGATCTTCTTGACCTCATCCAGCGAGAAAGGATCGACATCGGTCCGTTTGACCTTGAGTTGTTTGATGTTCTGGTACGGCGTGCGAAAATCAAAGCGGTCGGCGGCTTCGCAGAGGATTTGCCGCAGCGGATTCAATATCTTGTTGATTCGCGGGTTGGACAACGTTTGTTGCTTGCCCCGTGCTTGAGCTTTGGCGAGGTCGGCACGGAATGCAAGAATGTCAGCCTTGGTGATACTGCCGACCGCCTTCTCCCCGAATCGAGGAACCAGACGTTTGTCGATATCGTCACGAACTGTCTTTTGGTGAGAGCTTCGCCATTCGACTGATTTCTCACCGAACCAGGTGTCGGCGAAATCCTTGAAGAGTGGGGTGTTTTTTTGAGCCCCCTCTCCCAGACTTGAAACTGCCTGTGCGCTGCTGCCAATCGCAACATCGGGCGCCACTTGGTCGAACTTCGCGGCGTTCTTGCTGGATGGGAAGAACTGGCGGTAGTTGAAAGTACCAAGACTGATTTCCTCTTCGATCTTGGTCAGGACTTTGCCGAGACGTTTTCGGTTAGCCGGGGTATCTGTGAGTGCTGTTTGTTCACGGCAACGCTGTCCTTGGAAACGAAAATCCACAAACAGAAGCCCGGTATCGATCCTTTGTCGGATGCTACCCATGGCAAACCCCTCCGTTGGCCATCGGAATTGCAAAAGCCTGGGGGCTGGCACAGCCCATGTCTTCTTCGATCTTTTCCCAGATGAAGAGAATCTTGCGACCACCGAATGGACGAATGTAATGCACCCCTTCGAGCAGAACGCTGTCTTTAAGGCGCTCACGAATGGTGCGCGAGTCGTATTTGATCCGAGAGGAAAGCTCGTCGGTAGTCAGATAGGTTTGGGCCATGTTCTTCTCCTAAAGTTAAAATCACACCGGATTTCATTAGGTCACTCGTTGTGCCAAAATGTCATCCTGAATGAAATTATACAAGGCGAAAAACAACTTTCAAGAACTTTTTGTCGTTCTGAATGACTTTTTTGCACTGGAGAAGAAAATGATCCGCTGCCACCTATCCAGAATGATGGGCGAGAGAAAAATGAAAATCGTCGATGTAGCCCGAGAAACGGGCCTGCATAGAAATACGATTACGCTTCTCTACAATGAAACAGCTACGCGCATCGATCTTGAAACGATCGATGGCTTGTGCAGGCTGTTTAGCTGCAAAGTTGGTGATCTCTTCGAATATTCGCCATCCTGCAACCCATCTGACAGAGGGCACGAAGAGCAGTAGTCAATTTCCCTTTCTGCTCGGATCATCCTCAATAATTGAGGCACGAGATGGGCACATTTTGGGCACGAGATGGGCACAAAATGAAAACGGGTTAGGTGATCGACACCTAACCCGTTGAATTTCTGGCGCGCCCGGCGCGATTCGAACGCACGACCCCTCCTTCGGAGTGAACATACACACCATGGCGCTAATAGGTTTTGTTGGAATCAAATCGTCTCTATGCCTTGCAAACAAAGGGTTTCAACAAAAAACGTTCCAAATAAAAAAATGCATTAAGGAACGATTTGTACCAAAGAACGCCGACTATTTTGCAAAAAACCCAATTGCAAATATCGGAACCTTATCGACTACTGCCCGCTCAAGACGCGCAAATTTTGCGCAAATGCACTTAGATGTGCCCACGCAGAAATTTGAGCAAGAAGCGTTGCCACGGCTTCAACTTTTTTGAGCCATGGCTCAAAAAAGTTGCAACAACTCACTTGACATGAGCAACTGAAATTCAGTAGGCTATTTATAGCCGTCCGGCTGAGTTTCGAGCAACTCATACAAGACAAAAGTAAGACCGTATTTCTTTTATCGTAACCATGCGTCCTCTTTCGGCACGCGGTCAGATAATTGCTCGAGTGGCCGTGCAAATCGCGTTACGCGAGAAAGAAATATGACCATGGCCAATCTCTCAGCCATTGCTTACGCCATCCGTTCGGCAACAGCCGCGTCCGACGTTTCCCTCAAACTGAGCCATGCTCAGCAGCTCGTCGCTGCAGCCTTTGGGCACAGGTCGCTTGCCTCTTATCAGGCCGCAAAAGAAGACGCCGCCTTCGCTAAGGCTGCTCACGTAGTAATCGATTCCGAATACCTTCGCCAGCGCGGGATTGAGCTTGCGATCCCGCTCGATCACCACCAACTCAGCTCTCTCATAGAACAAGCAGTCAAGGCTCGTCATACCAAGGCAAAAGTCCATGACAGCGATGAGGCTTTCCGCGATTCCCTTGAATCCTTTCTGGAAGTTGAGGTTGTCTATGACGACAACGTGGCCGCCAAGATGGCAATGTGCAATCACGAGGGTGTATCAGAGGTAGCGATGCCGGTCGACATTACCGAAATCACCGAAATCACACCAATCGGCCAGACCTATGCGGGCAAGATTAAGGGCCTCGTATTGATGGAAATCGATACTGAACGTCCGTACAGCGGCCATGAAATCCGTATCGAAGCCAACCTATCAATAGACCGACTGGGATATCGCTGCTTCGGCAAGGAGATGGTCGAAATCACATACTCTCAGCTCTCTGACTACTTTGACGAGAACGAGTCACCCTCCATATCACTGGCCCAGGCAGTTGCTGACTTCACCGGACTCGACATAGAGACCGCAGAGGCGGTAACCCAAATCGGCTTTGTGACGAACGCCAGCGCAGACGGCCTCATCTACAGCTATATCTACGACTGCAATAACCAACTCCCACAGGAAGTCGAGACGATTGTCCGTGAGAGCTATCCAGGCTTAAAGGTGGAAATTCCAGCCTGGGTCATGGAAAACGTAGCGTCCCTGTAATCCCAATTCGAACCTGCTGATCCGATCTTCGCAGAAAACTGCAGGAGATCAATTTTCGCGAACATCTGACTGAGAATCAGTACGCACATTGTTCACGAACGGATTGGCAGATGGACAAAGATGAATCCGGATAGATGCAGCAGCCCCACACACGGCGATATGCATTTGGCCTATGCAGAAAGAAGCACCATGAACAATCCTATTGAAAACTCCACTTCGATCGACGAATCACCCGTCCTGAAAAATATCGATTTATCGAAAATTGTTGGCCTTCACCCATGTATTGAACAGCTGTTCAATAAATTATCGATTCCACCATTTCGTGCCTTGGCGAAAAACGCGTTACCCGCAGAGCAAATAAACAATTTGATGTCAGTGTTCCCAATCCGAGCCATCCTTTTTCGCAAGCGCCTGAGGTGCACCGGAAATTTTCGTCTGTATCAACTAGCAACCAAGCACCTTCCACCAAACCAATTGATACCTTGCATCATTGATGCACCCGCCGCTGACAGTGAATTACAGCTTCGAGCAACTCAAGAGTTGCTCCTCGCCCCAGCCGCGCTGGGCGTCCATTTCTCAGAAATCAAAATGCTTGCTGCGATTGCCCGTAGAGCAATTACTGCGAAAAAATTGGCAGTCCCCAAAACCATGGTCGATGACGCCTACCTTTCCAAACTCTATGGTATCGACCGCCGACAACTGGCGGCAACGACAATTGGGCAGCAAAGCACCGAGAACCATTCAGATCAGAAAATGATCAGTGAGGGAGATAAGTAAATGGCTCGCCAAGACTTCCCCCAAATGGCGGCCAAAGACAGCCCTAGCCACCAAATTTTGCTTGCCGAGGCAGAGGTAGCAGGCATTGACTTGGAAATACTGCGTGAGATTTTGTGGCTGACGGTCGCACACGATCACTTGATTGCCCTTCCTGTAGCAGCTCAAAGAGTTCTAGATATTATTGAACTCACCCCAGCATCTTGGCGAAAGGCACTCGAAGAGTCTGGAGTTTCCTCATGGGAAACCTCTCTTAAATGGATCGTAAAGAGGAAAACCCACCTAGCCGCTCTGATGGGCGAACATTTTGCACGCCAATCAACCACCAACGGGACGAATCCGATTAGCAGCTATGGGGTAAGCCTATTCCCCATGTACGCCGTCCTATGCGAGCCATGCCCCAGGGAACCGTACAGATCACTATTCATTTTGTTGTCCGGCCATCTTCTACTTGCCCACGTCATTGCGATGCGAGACCACACAACTCGAAGTGACTTCGAGCAAACGGGCGACAAACGCAGTTGGAAGCCACTCCCCAACAGCAGTGGGCCGGCCGCACTAGCTGTCAGGCGTACTGCGGATAACCCCGACTACCTCTTTCTAAAGGAATTGCCGGTGGATCTCTCCCCCGAAGAATTCGCGGAGGAATTGGAAAGCCTTCCGCCTTCAAAATCCTGGCAGCAAGGGGAAGATCGAGTTCCGCTCTATCGCTTCTTGCAAAAAGCTTGGGGAATACTGGATTGGCGAGAAAAGGAAGGGGGGGGAGGCGGCGGCAGCGGCGGCCACAAAATGGTGGGAGGCCGGCTGGAGGTAGGGCCCTCGCTCACCATAGAAACGCTCCCCGTTGGCGATATCGATGATCAACCTTTCGACTGGGGCACCACAGAAATCGTAAAGAGCAAAACTGTTTCGCCCCGGAAGAAGAAACAGCGCCTTGACTCCGATCTATGCCCCGACGAAGACGATGAGGACGATGAAATTCTGCTGAGTGATTTTGATTGCGACGTCACCCAAAAAGACCCCGGATCATTAGCTCGTGCAGCCCGATCAAAGGCCAGGCATATTGCATCAGCAAACCAGTTGCTGCCATGGGCATACGATGGTCTTGCCGGCGAAGAGATCATCAATCTGTTGCTTCAAATTCGTCGAGAGATGAAGGAAATGCTTGGACAAGAGGCATCAGCCTCCTCCGCTGAGCGGAGACTTAAATATGAGATTTTCTGCCTAATCAACATCATGTTGTGGACCGGCAGCGATATCAAACGCGCGGCCTCCATCAAAGTATGGAGTTCTTCAAACACGCCAGCGGAGGCTCAACTAGGCGTAACTATTTCCAATGAGCATAGTGTTCGTTGGCGAATCCCCGCGCTTGCACCCGATTACAAAACAGAACTCAATGGCGATCCTCGGGAACTACGCGAATCCAAACAATACATTGAACTTCCCGACCACTTTAATCTGGCGATTTTTTTTCGCCATCTAATTAAGGATCAGCCAAAAGGCTCGACATCCCCCTTCAAAACAGACGTTAAAACACTGGAAAACTCTTTGCGGCAATGGTTGAAAACCTACTCGCCAGATGGGCGCATCACCGTCACAAAGATATCCGGAATGCTGTGGAGTCAGTTACAGAGGACGCACGGTGATCCAGCCATTGCAAGCTGCATCACAGGTCAATTGCATAACTTGGCCCGGGTGAGGCTTTTCTATACAACGCCGGCCATATCAAAGCTGCAAGAAATCTATGACAACGTAACGTCGAAAATTTCGCAGCGCTTCAGAACTCAAGCCGGACTTGCTCCCGCGCCCACGGCTGCGGCAATTAACGCCAAGGATTTAATACAACTTGGCGCTGTAGGTGCACGACTGTGCCCAACCCCAGTTGCTGTCGCTGCTTATATATCTAAGCTGAAGGCGTCTTTAAAAAACGCTATTAAGTATTCAGACCGCGCCGGATTTCGCCATTACCACAACCTTTACACCCTATACACATTGCAGTTTTTTGCTTACAGCACGACTTGTCGGGCAATTGTGACCCCCTACGTCGAACTTGAACAAATTCATCCGATTCGACACATCGTACCGCTCGCCGACAAAGATGACGAATTCGCCCACAAAACACGTCTAATCTGGATTCCAGATGCACTTTGGCAGCAGATGCATAACTACGCTAGGCATATGGATGCGTTGCGAGAGCAACTGAATTGCACAAAAAATTCGATCTATCGGGAACCATGCTTTTTTCTGGATCAGGAATTTGAACCCGTTGCGGCACGCCCCAAGATAATCGAAGAGCATTTGCAGGAATTCATCAAAATAAAACCCAATACCCACCGTCGCTTCCTTCGGACCGAGCTTATCGAAAGAAGCTGCCCACCAGAGGTGATTGATGCATTTTTGGGTCATTGGCAACAAGGCGAAGAGCCCTTTGGCCCGTATTCAAGCTTCTCTGTTCCCGAATATGTAGAAACACTCCGTATTTTCCTCGAGCCACTACTCACGGAAATTGGTTTCACTAATGCCATTGCCAGCAGGATCGCTCCGTGACTGAATCAATCACAACCGCTAACAATTCCGGACCTTCCCTCGGCGCAGGCTATCAGCTTTCAAATTCAGAAATTGAGCTCATCTGGAGTCCCGAAGGCCTCGATCTGCCGACCGTGCAACGTGATTTTCTACCCAGTCTTCGCAAATGGATGGAAAACAGAAAGTCCGATCCTCTGTCTCATTTCCTGACGGGGAAATCCGTCGAAACGCTGGATCGAAAGATGATTCTTACGACCACAGCCGATCTACTAAAACGCTTCCGGCCTCAAAAAACCGGCATCGAAGTCTTACGGATTTTTGGAAAGATAATCAGCCAGGGCAACACCATCGGAGCATTTTCACTCTGCCCTCCTCCCGTGCCTGCATTTGTAACCAAAAAATCTAGTCCGTTTGCACTCACAGACTGGAGCAATATCGGTTGTGCTCAGACGCTGAGGGATTTACTGGAAAGTTCCATACGCGCCCCCATTACACTCACTCGGAAAAAGACATCAAAGAGGGGAGTAGCCCTCATCGCTCTAGGGCAACTGCTAGTCTCGGCAATTGTTTATGGTGGTCTGATAAATCGCTTTAGCCTTGAAGCGCTGGTTCATCAACTCCGTTTCAATGGCGACGCAGCACTCCAATGCCAAGGTGACCGCGTTTATGCTGAGCTTTCTCTATCGTGGAGATCTCAAGCCGACGCCGAATTTCGTCGCTGGTTTTTGGACCACCTCTCGGCGGCATTGCTGCTTGATATGTCCCCGGATATTGTGAAACTGGTCGTTCCTGAGCATCAAGACTCTCCGAAGTATTCTTTGAAGAAATATATCTGGCAGGCAATCAGTGCTTTCATTAAACACGCTGGTGGCAAAGTCAAAGCCATTGCTCCCACTCTGCCGAAGCTCCTCTCGGCTGTTCGTGTCGATCTTGCAACGCAATTACATATCGATCTGGTCAACTATGCGGCGAGAGATTTCGTTAGTCACTCACTGAAGCCTCATGCCTGGCAAAGGCTCTATGGAATCCCAGCAAGTGGGTTAGCTTCTATCGCCGACCAAGAGCGCTCTCCTAAACTTTCTCCGCCAGGATCTGGAATACAGGCAGATGTTAAGGATACCTTCGACCTAGAGCCTCGATGGTTATCCGCCTTGAGAAAAGCAATGCAAGGTGAGGATCGTCTATCGATCATAGATCGGCTGAGGAGGCTCCTCGACCAAGCAAATGATGACTTTGCGCAGGAAACCATTGGAGAGTATTTTGGACGCTTTGCCCTCAGATTATTCACAATCCATAACGACAACCATTCCCGCCTGGCCGTCCGCACTGCTAGAGCCTACACAATTTCAGCTGCAAAACGCCTTGGTGGGCTGATCGGAAACAGCATTGCGGATTTCGACTCGGATGAGTGGATTGGGCTATATGCAGAAGCCTTGAGCGACGCAGAAAATCCGAGCATCCGTCGAAAGCTCATCAGAGTCCTCCGGGAATTTCAGCGTTACCGCGAACTGGATCGTGATGAACCGCCTATCGAAGCCGCAGAAGTCTTTGGCACATCGGATGGTCTAGTACCGGTCGACGCCAACATCATTTCTCACGATGAATTTCTTCAAATTCGAGAACAATTTATTCTGCGGGTAGCTGATTCTGTCGACGCCGACTTGGCTGAAATCGGCTGGCTGATCCTTACTCTGTCTTATCGTTGCGGACTTCGGCGCATGGAGGTTTTGAAGCTCGAGTTGAATGACTTGCTGCTGCAGGAGGCAGCAGAATTACTCGTACGTCCGACAGAGTCACGCCGCCTCAAAACAAAGAGCTCAACACGAAAATCGCCTATACACGCGCTCCTCGAAGCGACCGAACTGGAGCGCTTGCAGAAATGGCTTACTAAACGAAGCCGACAAGAGGCTGAAAGCCCTTACTCAAAGTATTTATTTAGCGCCCCCCACCGGGACTTCAAATTTATCCCTCAAGACACGCTTTTTCGCATGCTTCATGAAGTGATGCGCGACGTGACAGGCGATCACACGTTACGGTTTCATCACCTAAGACATACCTTTGCAAGCCGAACTTTTATCGGACTGTTTGCTAGTCGCTTGCAAAAAGCCTCCAGATTAGCCATCGACCTACCTGGATCATTGCCCATATTTCAAGATGCAAGTTCTTCTCGACAGCGGCTTTATGGGAATCAGTATCCCACCCGTCGAGACATATGGGCAGTTTCCTCTCTGCTCGGACACTCAGGCCCAGATGTAAGCCTGGAGCACTATATTCATCTCATGGATATAGCTTTGGCTGAAAACCTTGTTGCAGCAGGTGTCACTCCTCCCAACTCACTGGTCATCCTCGCTTCCAATCAATCCGCTGACCAAGCCTATCGCTACCTTCGAGAGCACAATAGTCTTTCCCCTTGGATCGCTAGACTTTGGCAAAAAAAACATTCCGAAAAAGCCCCAAAAAAGAAGGAGATCCCTCGTATCCAACAGGCGATTTCTGTTCAAAAGAACTCAGGAAAGAATGGAAAAGAGACTGGAGCGCCGCCAGTTGAATCAGTCAATCGGATGTGGCGTTTACTACTCATTCATGCCACGAAAAAGAGGTCTGCAGCAGAACTCTCTGAGCGCACCGGCTTATCCGAGCAGCGAATTCAGCAATTTATTGATAATGCGCATTGGCTAAGTGAACTTAAGTTAAAGGGAAACAAATCGTTCAGACACCGGTTCAAGACTTGGACCCCTGACAAACGTTTCCCACACAATCACCAACGGATCATTTGCCCCAACAAACCTAATAGCCCCGACGATCAGAAAATAATCGACATGATGGCGTCAAAATTCCGTACCGCCACAAAACAGAATCGAGAGCTAGCCGAAAAAGTTCTGGAAACATTTGCTCAAAAAAGCCGACCAGACTTTTCTGGAATGATCTTTACTGACCCTAATCAACCGAATGAAGCGAAGGAATTTATCCAATGGCTTAAAACATTGGGATTCACGAAGAAGAATATTCGCTTAGTTACGTTTGACGTTACCACCCAGCGATCCCCTGTTGCCGCTCAATGGAAACGCGCTCTTGGCATCCGCTCTGCAGAGCATGTGGAAAAAATCGCACCGCCAAATGGACGAGTCGACTGGGCTTCCCGTTGGCTTGGGGTAAGACCCATTTTTACAAACGAAAGAGGCTCAACTGAGGGTAGTGCCGCCTTCCGATTCTTAATGATTATGGCAATAATCGGCTTAAGAAACCGCTCCTTGCCAAAAAGCAGGCCGGTAAGTTGATATTGATTTACCGACGATGACTATCGTCGATCAAACCCTGTCACTTACTGCCACGCCCATAAGTTGCCTCACAAGTTTCTCATGAGCGCGGCAGGGGAAGACGTTGAACAGGACCGAACCTCCACCGCGAGCGCGCAGCATCTGTGCGCTCGCATCGATCCATAAATAGCGTCCGCCAACGATGGGTAGCATCGAACGTCGAATCCGACTCCTCGCCTACCGTTAAACACAAACCGCTGCCCTCAAGCTCAATTCGGCCATCAGATCTAAAGTTGAAGCGCTGCAGTTTATCTGCCTCCATAAAAGGGGTTCGTTCCCCACAAGCACGAGGAACCAGCGCAGCTCCCGGCAGTGCGCGTCCATTTAGACCTGCACGGTCGCGCAGGCACCGTAAGCGGGGAACCGAATACGCCGATTCTCGATGAGCACAGCTTCGTCTGGGTACAACCCAGGTTTGCAGTTGTGTGCTGTCAGTGGCAAGTCAAAACGAATATGTCGACCAGATCCCACGACATCAAGACAGTAGCCATCTTCAGGTCGGTCGAGATGATCCACTAATCTAAGGTGTCCAGTTGTATCTTCGTTGGCTAACACGTAGCCACACAGCAGTGTCACGAATGCTGTTAAGCATATTTTGGACAGCCTAAGCGTCCCATCGGTAGAAGAAATGATCAACCGGAAGATTGATTGTCCGCTGCTCAGAAAGCTCAAGCCTTCCCCTCCTCAACGGCCTTGTGCCATGCCTCATACCCACCCTTCAACGGCCGTACAAACTCAAATCCTGCCTCCATTAACCGTTTTGCAGCCAACACTGCCGAAGCATCCTCCGGGCACGCGCAAAGCGTGACGATTGGCATTTGTTTTGGCCATGTGGCGACAGAATCAAATAGCGTGTCGAGATCTGTTGATACAGCCCCCTCGATGTGACGTGACTCTCGGAGCATGCGAGCCCCACGAAGATCTAGAACTAAAGGCTTCCTATCCATTGCCATCAATTGAAAAAATGCTGAGGGAGTAACGTGCTCGATAGCAGCCGTCTTTTTAAAGCGGTACTTCTGCATGAACTTCCAGGCAACCCACAGGCACACCAACAGCACAAGGGAGCTAATTGACTCAGCGGCATTTGCTTCGAGATAACCAATTACCAATTGCACCTCTGATCGCATTACCCATCCCACAATTAAAGCGAGGCCAGCCCAGAGCGCTGCACCAATTGCAGCCGCTACAGTAAAAGCTGTCAAAGACATCTTGATTGCTCCAGCAATAGGTGGAGCAACTGTAGAGAAACCAGGCACGAACTTAGCCACAATTAATGAAGCAGCCCCCCATCGGTTGAATTTCGCCTCTGTTTGACTAACGCATGAGGCTGGATTGATCGACAAGCGACACAAAACTGAGAGAACTCGGTAACCGAATGCCTTTCCTGCGAAATACCAAACAACATCCGCAATAACAGAGGCACTGACTGCAGCCAAAAGAAAGGGACCCAAATCACTCAAATTCTCTACAGCGCTACCGGCCAGTAACATGCTCGGAACAGCCGGAACAGGAAGTCCAAGTTGCTGGAGCAGTACATTTGCAAACACTAGTAGAAACGCGTCCTCTTGGGCTGCTTGAGATACAAGGGATAGTTTCATTTCATCATTCAAGGCGGCAGGTCAGGTCAAACTTTGCAACTATCGAAAAGCCAGTGGCTTCACCCCAAAGCTCATGGTTATTTGCTTCCTTAGGACTAATCCTCAACGCTCTTCAGCCTATCAACCAAACATACTCGGTGGCCGGTAGCTTGCCACGCAGACCACCGAACACCTCAACACTAGCTAGCAACTTCAACTCGTAATCGCTACCGTAAAGTTCGTGCACTTCGTCGGCGCAAATAGCGAATGGAGGACCATTCTGCAAGGCCTGCACATAGTCGTAAGTAATTAAGAGTTGGCGCGCCCGGCCAGTAATCAAGGCCAGATGCTCCACATAACGCTGGCGCATAGCATCGGGAAGCGCAACTAGGGCGGCCCTGTCGTAAACGGCAGCTACTGGGCCGAGATGAGTTGCTGTCAAATCGAAGATATCACCGCTGTAAATCTCGATCCCCTCGGCTGAAAAAATGGTCAGCGAATCCGCTTGGGCAATTTTGGGGGCCATGCCAAGTTCATCAAACAATTGTTCGATAGCAATCTGACTTAACTCTGCGCCGACGACCCGATAACCCGATTCCATAAGCCAGCCGATATCCCGCGTTTTGCCACAGAGGGGAAGGAAGACCCTATCCCCCATGGTTAAGGAAAGCGCCTTGAAATGCTCAATCAGGAGAGAATTCACCTCCTTTTGATGAAAACCGATATCGCCTTTTTCCCACTTGGTATGCCAAAAACTTGCTTCCATCGTCCCATTCCTTGCTGTTGTACATGTGAGCCCAACCATTTTCGGGCCAAAGGGATTACGGTAGTTACGCAGAAATATACAAAACAAAAATCGTGGTAATGAGGGCGTGATCACCAATGTCGGCCCCAAAAGGAAGCTCTCTGGCCAAGAAGATCACGCCCTAGGCAAATCCAGACTAGCCAATCAGTTGAGCTATCTGTGCTTCAGCCGAGTTCAATGCCTTATCAACACTTTCCGGGCCTAGCGCCAAACCTTCAGCATAAATAAACTCAATATCAGTCATTCCAACGAAACCAAGAACAGTCTTGAGGTAAGGTACCTGCGAATCATTTTGGGTATCACGGTAAATGCCACCACGAGCAAGTGCGGCATAAATCTTTTTACCTTTAATCAGGCCTTCCGGCCCTGCTTCCGTATAGCGGAAGGTGATACCAGCCTTGGCGATCGCATCGATCCAATTTTTCAACTGGCTTGACACACCAAAGTTGTACATTGGGACGCCGAGAACGACTATATCTGCCGACTGCACTTGGGCAATGAGTGCATCATCAAGGGCCACACGTGCAGCTTGATCAGCAGTTCTCTGCTCTGGCGGAGTAAACAGGGCACCCAGCGCCGCTTCATCTAATGCGGGATGCGGATTGGCGGCGAGATCTCGAACTTCGACACTGGTGGTTGGGTGTTTTGCTCGCAGGCGAGCAACGACACTATCAGCAACTTTGGTCGAATTGGCCCCAGAGGAGCGAGCAGCACTGTTAATTTGAAGAATTTTCATTGGCGAATCCTCGAGTTTTCTTGGTGTTGTTGAATTATTCTTTAATGGCTTCGATAGCCACATCAATACGCACTTCGTCGCCAACATAAGGGGCGTACTTCCCTGCATTGAACTCAGAGCGCTTAACCACGGTGTAGGCGTTGGCGCCGATGGCATCCTTCTTCATCATCGGGTGCGGCATGGCCAGGAAGGAGGTAACGGTCAGGGTGACTGGCTTGGTGATGCCTTTTAGGGTCAAGTTGCCTTCGATCTTGGCCGGCTTGTCGCCCTCGAAGATCACCTTGGTGGACTTGAAGGTGGCAGTCGGGTACTTGGCGGTATCCAGGAAATCTTCTCCCTGGATGTGTTCGTTGAAGGTGTCGTAGCCGGTATCGACGGACCTGGCATCGATCTCAATGTTGACCGAGCCGGTCTTGGCGACCTTATCGAAAACGACCTTGCCACTGTTCTTGTTGAAACGGGAGAGCTGCGTCGAGTAACCGAAATGGCTGTACGAGAAGCGGGAGAAGGTGTGAGTGCTGTCAGCAACGAAGGTTTCCGGTGCAGCAAATGCCGGAGTGGCGGCAGCGATGGCGAGAACGAGGGTGGCGAGTTGCTTTTTCATGGTGATTTCTCCGATTGAGGTAGGGATTACTTGCTGTTGGCTGTGATGCGGAACTTGATGAGAACGTCGTTGGCGACGATGTCGAACTTGGCCCAAGAGCCTTCACCAATGCTGAAATCAGCCCGGCGAATGGTGAAATTTCCATCGAACACGCCACTGTTACCTTGGGCTGTGAAGGTGGCAGGGACGACTACATCTTGCGTCTTGCCCTTAATGGTCAATTGGCCCGCGACTTCGTACTTGTTGCCGCCCAGCGACTTGACGCTGGCGGATACGAACTTGGCCGTCGGAAAAGTCTTCGTGTTAAACCACGGCTTACCGGCCACTTCCTGATCACCTTCCGGAGCACCGGTGTCGACGCTTGCCAGTTCGACATCAAAGGAGGCCTTGGCGGCCATCAGCTTGGCCGGGTCGAAACTCAGCTGGCTGGTGAATTTCTTGAACTTTCCATCGACGGCAACGCCCATCTGCTTATAGACGAAGGTGATGGCACTCTTGTCCGGCTGGACTTGGGTGTATTCGACAGCCTGGGCGGCGAATGTCGTAACAAGGGCGAGGGCGAGAATGATTTTTTTCATGTCGTTTTCCGGATTGGGGTGTCAGTGCTTGGGGAGCATCCTGGTCAGGATGTCGTCCTTGGCAATAAAATGGTGCTTCAGAGCGGCACCGATGTGGCCGGCCAACACGGCGACGAAGAGCAAGTTCAGGCTTTTGTGCACCACGACCAGCAGGTCGCCGACTTCCTTGTTTTTCTCCAGTAGGTCGGGGATGGGCAGTAGACCAAAATAGACAGTCTGGAAGCCCTTGGCAGAGCTCATCAGCCATCCTGTCAGCGGGATGGCGATCATCAGCACGTAGAGCAGCAGGTGCCCAGCATGGGCGGCAACCTGCATGAGCTTGGGCATGCTGTCGGGCAGAGCTGGTGGGCGATGGGTCCGCCGCCACAGTAGGCGGAAGCCGACGAGCACGAATGCGGTGACACCAGCCCATTTATGCCACGAATAGAGCTTCAGCTTCTCCGGCGACAGCGGCAGGTCGTGCATGTAGAAGCCGAGGGCAAGCAGGCCGAAGAGCAGTGCTGCCATCAGCCAGTGCAGAGCCTTGGCGGTTCGCGAGTATTCAATAATTTGCATGTTGATCATAAGTGGATGTCGTTTTTGACAACACCATTCTGACCAATGCTAATTAGCTGTGGATCCGCCGAATTTCACGACAATGTTCAAAATAATTGAAGGACAAATCTATATCTAGAAGAATCCTTAGCGAAGCCTACAACGCTCCCCCAGCAATGCGGATCGCGTCACGCGTTGTTGCAACTGATCAAGCCACCATTCAAGGGCTCTACCAGGCCCCCCCTTTCCACTCTTGCGCCATGCATAGCTTGATTGAATTTGCTGCTCCGCTCGCTCAATTCGCTTCACCACAAGCCGCCCTGTATCGATGTAAGGTTGAGCTAAACATGTCGGCAAGAAACCAACCCCTAATCCTCTAAGCTGTGCGTCTAGCTTACTAGGCATATCAGGGACGGTAAAAACATCTTGTCCGGGCAATAATCCAATCGACATGCCATGCCCGGCCCGATTGGAGTCTGAAATTACTGCCGCCCGGTGCTGACGAATTATGCTGTCGGGAAGAGGATCCTGCATCTGCGCCAAAGGGTGGTTCGGAGCTACCGCAAATGCAAAGCTTACGGCACCTAACGTTTCCCTATGCAGACCTGTGTGAGTGTTGTTATCCATGACAACACCGAGGGCAATGTCGGCCTGACCAGAAGTTAGTGATTCCAAAGTACCCGACAAAGTTTCAGAGCGAAGCCGCAGACGCGTAGGAGGATTCAACGAGAAAAACTGCGCACAAAGCTCCATAACTGTCGCTCGGTCGATAATGCTATCGACTGCAATTGTCAGTTCAGCCTCCCATCCAGTTGCAACTCGTTTGACTCGATTGGCCACTGCATCAATTTCAGCCAATAAGCCTACGCCTTCCCGCAAAAGCTCAGCTCCAGCCTCTGTCAGCTTAGCCTGACGAGATGTGCGATCAAAAAGAAGAACATCCAGCGCATCTTCGATCTGCCGTACACGGTAAGTTAACGCACTAGGAACCATGTTGAGACTTCTTGCCGCCGCAGCAAAGCTGCCGGTATCGGCAATGATCTGCAACATTGAAAGGCTAACCGGGGTTAACACATCACGGTGACTAGACATCGCCGTCTCCTGCAGAAATTTTGAATGGTTATTTGCGAGAGGGTTGTGCGCCAACCATGCTTAATGCTTGCGACAGCTGACATCTCTTCTGTCATCCGAAATTCAATATGCCGCACTACCGGCGCCCATCTATGACGCCAAATCGAAGACCAAGACTTCCGCATCTTTGCCTTGAGAGAGTTCGATAGCATCCTCTCCTTCCAGCAACATCGCATCCCCCCCATCAAGTAAAACCCCATTGACAGTAAGAGAGCCACGAGCCAAATGTACATACGCTTTGCGTGAGGGATCTATATCTAGCTTCGCATGCTCTTCAGCATTAAAAAAACCAGCATAAAGGCGAGCGTCTGCACGAATGGTAACGCTCCCCTCATCACCTTGCGGCGATGCTAACAAACGTAATTTTCCCTGCTTATCCACAGAAGGAATTGTCTTCTGCTCATAGCCGGGCGCTCCACCCACTAGACTTGGCTCGATCCAAATTTGAAGGAAGTGAGTTACCTGATTTTTCGCATGATTGAACTCACTATGCTGAACACCAGTTCCAGCGCTCATTCGCTGAATATCACCAGGCGGTATCGTTGTTGTGTTACCCATGCTGTCCTGATGAACCAGCTCTCCGGACAAAACATAGCTAATGATTTCCATGTCGCGATGCCCATGCCTACCAAATCCAGCTCCCGGGGCAATCCTATCGTCGTTAATGACTAATAGATTCCCCCAGCCAAGGTGGGCCGGGTCGTAATAACCAGCAAAGGAAAATGAGTGATAGCTTTTAAGCCAACCGTGATCAGCATAGCCACGATCTTGGGATTTTCTTATCTTGAACATGGGCACGACTCCTTATACGAGCAGCCAGTGTGCCGCCATATGACAACCTCTAGGGTGTCATAGTTTGACGAGTTCGTTCAATTTTTTTGAATTCACGTCAGAGATGGAGCCCCTACGGGAAATCGCAACTGCTCAGGAATTTATAATAACGGAACCACTCGACAGTGTGAGGTTAGCTTTCCAAAGACCCTGAGCAAGTAAATTTAGAGTTTTCCGACCGAAACTCACTTAATTTACCAACAAGTTTTCCTGCCTGAAATCTGAACTCTCTGATTGAATCGCTCAGCACAACGATCTTTTCATAAAGAACATTCTCAGCACTCATTGAGTCTAGCAAATCAAGACGGATATCGCGTTCAAGTTCATCCAGAACAGCATAACAATCCTGTATTTTAATTAAAGCCTTGCTCGCACTGCAAAAACACCTCGCATTGGTCATTTTTGTGCATCCAAATCGCAAATTACGATTACATCAATGCCACACTGATTTTCAGCCTAGGATTGATGCAAATATAACGCATTCAAAAAAGACGGGCCCGAAGGCCCGTAACAGGTCTACCGAATCAAAAAAGGTGAGGGACCTTTTCGAAGACCAGAGGAGAGATTCAGCTCCGATACAAGAGCAGTGAAATTAATTTTACAACACCGCTAATTTTTTAGTAGGCCAGCAAGGCCGAACAATCAATTCACAAATTTAAAACAAAAAAAAGCCCGGAAGCTCCGGGCAAATTCCGTGCAAGGAAAAATTCAACGCCCATTCCCAATCGGTGGGGGCGCAATATCAACAATCAGTTTAAGAAGAGCATCCATGCTTTGCACGACACTCCCACCTGCGATCGGATCCTTGTTTGCGGAAAATCCTTTTTCCAAACGGTCCCAATCATTGTTATCCAAAACTTCCTTAGCCAGAGGAAAAATTAATTTTTCCTCCTGCATCATATGCTGCCAGTAAAAACCGGCATATTCACGGACCGCCAGATCAAACAACTCGGCTCCATTGGAATCCGCAGCCTCTAATGACTTCAAGGCTTTAGTTAAAGAAGCGATACGCTGTTCTCCTTTAGCGTGTTCACTCTCCAAATCAGCTATTACCTGATCACACTTATCCGTCTTTTCTTTTAGGACAGAAAACAAAAACTTATCTTCTGCCGGATGATGTAGCTTTTCAGAGTATTTATCGAGGTAATTAATAATCGCCCAAAACACCTTAGTGTCTTTTCCTGCAGAATGTTCTGGCTTAGCGAGAAACTCAAGCGCATGGAGAACAGCTGCCAATGAGCGATGCTCATCCTCCATAACCCTAATACCTTCATAAATTCCCATGGTGTTCTCCAAGGACGAGGGGGAACTCCCCTCGTCTGCTTTTAGAAGTAGAAAATTACATCAGCATTCAAGCTGGTCTGCTTGTCGTCGAGGCCATTGTTAAAGGCCTTGGCACCGTTATTTTTGGACTGCCAGTCATGACGAACTTCAGGACGGAACAAGAGATGCTTGTTCACCCAGTATTGGGCTCCGATAGTTACTGCGTTGTAATCGCTCTTCACGCCAACGGTATTAGGGAACAGTGCGAAGCCATCACGATCCTGGAATTTTTCGACTCGGGCAGCCACCGCCAACTGATCCGTAACGGCGTATTTGATACGAGCTTCAACCCCCTTCCAGGTTGCCCCATTAAAACCAGGGCCGGAGATGATATCAATCGTGTCTGCTGCGCCATCGCCGTTCTGCTTGCCGTAATTGAAACCAATTTGGGCATGCCACTTTTCGTCCCAATCATGAGCAAGCGTGAGGAAATGCTGTGTTTTGCGTTGCCCACGGGGAGACATCACTCGGGTCACGGGAACATTGGCGTCACGAGCGTCAACTAGCAATCGCCCCATGGTTGACTGCGAGTCTCCGGTCATGAATTCATAATCCACCCATGTATCCATGCCAGGAGTGCGATAACGAAGAGCGCCAATGTAAGCCGGTTTGTTGTTGTTATCTTCGAAATTGCTCCAGCCATTCACCACACCGAACTCGGCAGCAAGGAGACCAAAGTTATCGCTCTTCATCAAGTTCGTTGCAGCAAGAAACCCAGTGTGCTTGATGGGTGCTGCTGTAAACGAATAAGTATGCGAGTAGAAAATATTGGGACCAGGCTGAGGATGGAAGCCGATTTCATTACCAATCGGCGACATAAAATTACCTGCAATTACAGAAGTACCAAGCCCCCAAGGCAGATACGCCTGAACATATGCTTGAGGCATAATCAGGAAATTTTGACGATCACTAGCCGCTTTCGTCGGGTTCGAATTTCCGGGGTTATTCACACCCCAGCGATCATCCCACCCAAAAGTTTGTAGCGGCTGACCATCACGACCATACAGCGCATCGACATGAAAACCGAAGGAGTAATTTTCGAACACAGGCGCCGGGGTAGGAGTGGCACGCGGAATAATGTTGGTTCGGATATCTTTTTCAAGATAGAGATACAGTTGATTCAACTGTAGACCGCGATCGCGAGCCAAAACTATTGGCGAATTGCCCAAGCCGGACTGTTGACCTTTGGAGTCTTTGAGAACCGCACCAACCTGAGCCCAGCCACCAAAACGCATCATTGATGCGGCGCCAAAATCGTCACCGAACAACAAACGACCTAACGTGCCATCGGCAGGCTGGTTATCACTGGCGAATGCGGACATAGACACAGCCCCAAGCACGCATACTCCAAACGCAGCCTTCGCAAACTCCATGTGAGGAGATTGGCTCGACTTACTAAGGATATCTTTCATTTGTCCCTCCTTATGTACAGCTTTGGTTAAAAAATACGCAAACTGCTAAGCGATAAAAACGCGACCATCCGTAATCTGAATAGGGATAGAGAGAAGTCGAGCCCCTGTGCAGGGGCCATCGACACACACACCATCGTCAAAATTGAAAAAGGCGGTGTGGTGCGCACACATGACTAATTCACCATCCATAGCAATGAAATGCTGAGGCTCGAAATTCAACGGAATTGAAAAGTGTGGGCAGCTGTTTTGATAAGCCCAGACCTCTTCTCCCCGGCGCAACAGGAGCAAACGGAATGGTTCCTTGCCTTGCCCGAATACGACTTCCCAGCCACCTGCATCTGGAATTTCATCGACTTGGCACACAAATGTGCCGATGCTTGGAGCAAAAGGGATCTCTCGCCAATCCATGGTCATGCTTCAACTCCCTTCGGAGTACCCAAGCCACAAGACCAAGGACGAATGCTCAAATCCGAGAACAGCGCTGCCTCTGTATAAGGATCGTCCCGAACAAAGGCTTCGACATGCTCAATCGACTCGGCCTCCACGATGAGCAATGTGCCGTTCATCGCAGACTGATCCCCCGTTAGCGTCGGCCCCCCCAACAAAACTTTTACGGGGTGCCCCACTGGATTTCGCAGATATAGCCGATGGCTGGGGCGAACGTGGTCTCGGATCTGAGTCATCCCAGGCTTGTCCGTGCCAAAAATCACGAAATACATAGCCCTCAAGCCTTCTCAACTGGCTCAAGTACAAAATCGTAATGGACCTCTTTCCCACCATTCGCTGTACTGATAAACGGAACGACCAAGGAGCGCTTTACTCCGAACACAGCATCGGAATCTAGGTACTGATCCCCTTCCGTGAATAACTGAGTAATGACAGGTTTGTGGTCTGTAGCAGAAACGATGAAATGGATATGCGCAGGGCGGAACGGATGCCGTCCCATATCACGCAAATACTTTCCAACTGGACCATCCGTCGGAATGCTGTAGCTAACTGGCTCCAAGGTAAGGAATGAGTAATTCCCTTCACTATCGCTACGCAACTTGCCACACAAATGGTATTCAGACTGTTCTTTATCCTGCACGTGGTACAACCCATTGGGTGCTGTTTGCCATACATCTAGCGTTGCTCCCTGAATAGGCCTTCCATTCAGATCGACCACCTTTCCGTGCACCCGAACACAGGCCCCATCCACACCTGCCAACTCAGCACCAGACTGGATATCTGGAGCACCCTCTACATAGAAGGGCCCCAAAACACTAGACTCTGTGGCTCCTGCGGGTTTCCGATTGGCGATTGCATCGATAAGCATCGATGCCCCCAAAATATCGGAAAACAAAATGTACTCTTGGCGCTTTTCGTCACAGATCTGCCCAGTTTTTGTCAAAAACTGAATACCCTCAAACCATTCCTCCGGGGTAATTTCAACCTCTTGAATAAATGCATGCAGATGTTTGATCAGTGATTCTGAAATCTGCTTTAGCCGAGGACTTTTGCAATTAGCCAGTCTGGCGACAGCATCCTCAGTGATGGACAGTTCATTTTGATGAGCCATGTTGGGTAACCTCCGAAATCAAACTCGTTCGATCAACACCGCAATGCCTTGGCCAACGCCAATACACATCGTGCAAATCGCATATCGCCCGGATGTTCTGCGGAGCTGGTACGCAGCTGTTGTCACAAGTCGAGCACCACTCATCCCAAGCGGGTGACCTAATGCAATGGCCCCACCATTCGGATTCACACGTGCGTCGTCGTCTTGAAGGCCCAAGTCACGAGTGACGGCCAAAGCCTGGGCAGCAAACGCCTCGTTCAACTCGATCAGATCGACTTGATCGAGGCTAAGTCCTGTATTTCGAAGTAGCTTTTTAACGGCAGGAGCGGGTCCAAAGCCCATAATTCGAGGAGCAACACCCGCAGTAGCCATTGCGACAACTCGTGCGATAGGTGCCAATCCAAACTTCGATGCTGCAGCCTCATTGGCAATCAGAAGAGCGCAAGCACCGTCGTTGACCCCAGAGGCATTACCTGCCGTCACGGTAAGCGCAGGGCCGTTTACTCCCTTTAGCTTTGCAAGCTGCTCAAGCGTGGTATCCGGCCGAGGGTGCTCATCGGTGGACACTTTTTTTGGATCACCCTTCTTTTGAGGAATTTCAACGCTAATTAATTCGTCAGTGAAGCGCCCCGCATCATTTGCAGCCGCCCAACGCTGCTGTGAGCGGAAGGCAAACAAATCTTGATCCTCACGGCTAATCCCAAAATCTGCGGCGACGTTGTCGGCTGTTTGGGGCATAGAGTCGACGCCATACATTTCCTTCATCAATTTATTGATGAAGCGCCATCCAATCGTTGTGTCCTGAATTGAATTTGCTCTTGAAAAGGCAGAGTCTGCTTTCGGGACAACGAACGGTGCCCGACTCATGCTCTCGACACCACCAGCGATGATCAGTGAAGCCTCATTAGCTTTGATTGCACGAGCTGCAATCCCGACGGCATCCATACCTGATCCGCAAAGACGGTTTACTGTCGTGCCCGGCACAACATCAGGCATTCCAGCCAGCAACGACGACATGCGAGCTACGTTGCGGTTGTCTTCACCGGCTTGATTTGCGCAGCCATAAATAACCTCGTCCACGAAACTCCAGTCGACCCCTGGATTGCGCTCGATTAAGGCCTTGATCGGGAGAGCCCCCAAATCATCGGCCCTAATCGATGACAGAGCCCCGCCATAGCGACCAATAGGCGTGCGAACGGCATCACAAATGAATGCGTTTTCCATGGTTATTCCTTGTTTTCCAGTTGGATCCGGCGCTGCACCGGAAAGAGATGGAGGTCAAATTTATTGGCGACCCAGCCCCAAATACCCTGACGCATGAAGAGCATCGTCAAGATGGCAATCGCACCTAGCAAAATCATGTACCAGGAGCCAAAATCAGCTAGAAAGTTACGGAGCACGAAGTAAATCAACGTGCCAATCAAAGGCCCTTCAATCGTGCCAACGCCGCCGATAATTACGATGAAAATAATTAGTGCTGACCACTCGATTGAGAAAGCAGCATCCGGGGAAACACGCAGCTTGGTCAGAAAAATCAGCGCCCCGATAATTCCGGTTCCGATCGCAGCCACGATATAGACGCTCATCTTGATCTTCCAGACAGATACGCCCAGTGATTCAGATGCAGCTTCGCTATCGCGAACGGCAGTCAATGCCAGTCCTTGTTTGGAACGAAGCAAGGCATACACAGCAACAACTGAACCAACACCGATTACCAGCGATAGCCAATAAGTCAGGGACTCTCGCCACCACGAATCCATGTCAGTAACTGACTCAGTAATACTTATGCCAGAGCCGCCCCCCAAGGCTGAGTAGTTAGCAAGCAAGAGTCTGAAAACCTCAGCGAGCACCCAGCTTCCGATTGCAAAGTACGGCCCTTGCAATCGAAACAGAAGCTTTGATGAAGGCCAGGCAACCAAACCTGCGACAGCCCCAGATACAAAAACCGCAATGAATGGATTAATGCCACCAAAGATCGCCAAAGCGACAAGGCTGTATGCACCAATCCCAACGAAGGCTTGCTGCCCAATTGAAATCAAACCACCATAGCCAGCAAGCAAATTCCACATTTGAGCTAGCGCCAGGAAATAGAAAAACTCAACGAGCGTCATCGTGATATCAGAGCCAGCCCAGAAAGGGGCACTTGCTCCAATGGCCACGAGGGCAAGCATTACTACTGCAGCAACTTGAGAAGTACGCGTTGCCCGGATGACGGTAAAGTTAGTTGTGCTCATGATTGTTCCTCAGCGATCACGGGTTTTCGGGAACAGGCCCTGCGGTCTAAAGAGCAAGACACCGAAGAAGGCTAAGTGACCAAATAAGAGTCCCCAACCTGGGTCAAAGCGAAACCCAATCGCTTGCGCGATCCCAAGAATCATCCCTCCTGCCAACGTCCCCCACAGCGAACCCAAGCCGCCAATAATCACGGCTTCGAAGGCATAAATAAGTTGAGGAGGTCCTAACAAGGGATCAAAGGCTTTCGACATCCCGAGAGCCACGCCTGCGATAGCCACCGTTGCAGAAGCAATAGCCATGGCGATAGCAAAAATCCTGTTGCTATTGATTGCCATCAACTGAACCATCTCCTTGTCATCAGAAGTGGCTCTCAAAGCTCTACCGGTTGCTGTCTTAGCAAAGAAGAATTGAAGTCCTGCTAGCAGGGCAATGGACAACAAGAAAACACCCAACGGGAAGAGACCGATATATAGGTCTTCAGTCACCTGGATGCTGCTGGAAACCAGATCACCCGCATCGAGACGCTTTGAATCCCCCGAGAAGATTTCCAACATCAAATTTTGAAGAATGATGGAAAGACCAAATGTCATGAGGAGTGGCGGCATGATGTCGCGTCCAAGCAGGCGGTTGTAAATCAACCTCTGCGCCCAATACCCGATGAAAGCCAATGCGGGCACCACGACAATCAAAGTAGTTATCGGATACATCGGAAATAGGCCAATCAAGGCCAGAGCTGCATAAGCCCCAGCGACAATGAAGTCGCCATGCGCGATATTGACGAAGCGCATGATTCCAAAGCTAAGGGATAGGCCGGTAGCAAAAAGGGCATACACCCCCCCCAGCAGAATCCCTTGAATCAGTGTGTCGATTAAATTAATCATGGTGATACCTCAGTGCGATCCGAAATAGGCTTCGGAAATCTGCTCTCGAGTGAGCTCTGCTGAGCGACCCGAGAGAGAAACACGACCTTCCTGGAAGCAATAAACCCGGTTAGCAATCCGTGTTGCCTGACCGATGTCTTGCTCCACCACAATCACTGCGGTACCCGATGCAAGAATTTTCGGCATGCTCGCGTAGATATCGCGAATAACCAGCGGAGCAAGCCCTAGCGAAATCTCATCGCACAGAAGCAATCGAGGGTTAGACATAAGGGCTCGACCAATCGCCACCATTTGTTGCTGGCCACCCGAAAGAGCTGTGCCGGGGTTATTACGTCGTTCTTCGAGAATCGGAAACAGGTCATAAATCCGCCGAAGATTCCAATCTCCCTTTCGGCCGGGATTACCACCCATCATCAAGTTTTCTTCTACGGTCAGACTGGGAAACAACCGGCGACCTTCGGGTACCAGTGCAATCCCTTTCTTCACGATTTCGTATGGCGGCAAGCCACCAATTTTCTCGTCCTGGAACACGACCATCTCAGGGGAAACCTTGTTTAGCCCAACAAGGCTGCGCAGAAATGTGGACTTGCCGGCACCGTTAGCGCCAATCACGGAAACCACTTCCCCTTCCGAAATTTCAAAATCAATTCCGAAAAGCGCCTGGAAATCGCCGTAGTGGGAACAAACCCCATTGGTTTTTAGCAAAACGCTCATGCGTCAATCCCCATGTAAACCTCGCGCACTTCGCGACTAGCCATCACTGCTTCCGGATCACCTTCGGTAAGAAGGGCGCCGAAGTTAATGACAATCAACCGATCGACAACAGCCAGTAATGCATGCACGACGTGCTCAATCCAGACAATCGAAACGCCCGACTGACGAATTTCATCGATAGTTCGCACAAGAGCTTGAGCCTCGTTGTCTGTGAGGCCCCCCGCAATTTCGTCGAGCAACAACAACTTGGGCCGGGTTGCCAGCGCACGTGCCATCTCTAGACGTTTCCGATCCAAAAGAGACAAACTGCCAGCAAGAACATTGGCTCTCCGCAGCAGTCCGGTTTGCTCGAGCACCGATACGCAATGTGCATTTGCCTCATCAGCACCAAGTCGGGCACCAAACTTGGCACCTACCAGAAGGTTTTCGAAGACTGTCATCCCAGAAAAGGGATGCGGTACTTGATAAGACCGGCCAATACCCAATTGGCAACGAGCAGAGGCAGACAACGATGTGATGTCATTGCCTTGGTAGCAAACGCGCCCTTGATCAGGGCGAACGTCGCCTGTAATCAGGTTGAACATCGTTGACTTACCTGCGCCATTCGGGCCAAGAACCCCTAGAGCCTCACCCTCTTTCAAGGTAAAACTCAGGTTATCGGTGACTTTTAATGCACCGTAGCTCTTTGAAACCTGGTCTAGCTGTAATAGCGGAACGCTCATGAATTTCTCCGTACCCAGAATTTGGGCAATAGATCCCCCAACCCAGCCGAATTGGCTGGGTCAGGACAGTCGCAGCTGGGTTACGAACCGATCAGTTTGAGCTTGTCTTGAACGGGAATATTCTTGGCAATCGAGTTCTCGACGATTACGAGGTCGTACTTGAACTTGCCACCTTTGCGCCACTGACCACCTACGAGTGGGGTCTTGGCAACGTTCTTCGTCGGACCACCTTGCCAACTAATCGGTCCAACGACCGTGTTGAGGTTAGTTGCGGCAATAGCATCACGAATGGCGGCCGGGGAATTGAGATCTTTGGTACGGCGCAGAACGTCGACCGCGACCTCGAACAATGCATGAGCGAAGCCCAACGGCTGAGTCCACTGTTTCTTCGTAACCGATTCATAGGCGCCAGCAAGTTGACCGGCATTTTGATTAGTCAGGGAGGACTTGAAGGGATGGCTAGGCGTCCACCAAACTTCGCACGACAGTCCATCACCATTGGCACCAAGTGATTCGACTGAAGAGGGGAAGAGCAGCGCTTTACCAACCGTTGCAACTTTCGGCTTGAAGCCCTTCTGCATAGCCTGGCTCCAGAACGTAGTGAAATCCGGAGGGATAGGCACACCAGTCAGAATATCGGCTTTACTTTCCTTGTACTTCGCGATTTGAGCCGAATAGTCCGAGGTCAGATTCTGATAACGACCAGGATCAACAACGGTGTACCCATTCTTCTGCAAAACGGGTGGGAAGCCCATCTTGGCATCCCCCCATGCGTTGCCGTCACCATCATTTGGCCACAATCCACCGGCAACCTTGTTGGTAGGAACGCTATTCCACATGCTGGTGAAGACAGCAATTAGATCTTCCAAACCCCAGAAGAAGTGGTAGGTCCAATCAAAGCCTTTATCGATCTTGCCGCCACGAGTGAAGAACCAAGGCTGCCACGGTGCCACCGTCGAAATACAGGGCTTCTTGGCCAACTCGCACTGGTCAGAAACAGGGTTAGTTGTTTCCGGGGTGGACGAAACCAGCATCAGATCAATCTTGTCTTTGACAATCAAGTCATTGGCCACGCCAGCAGCACGATTGGGATTTGACTGGCTATCCTTGACAATAATTTCGACGGGATATTTGACACCACCGATATCCAGGCCATCAGCAAAAAGCTGACGCATCTGATTAATCACGAAATTATCAGCCTCGGCGAAAGGCGCCAAAGGCCCGGTTTTGGGGGTGACGAAACCAATTTTGATCTTGCGTGCAGACTGGGCAAATGCGCCGCCGGGGAAAGCCCCTGCACCTGCAACCACAGCACCGCTACCAATCAGTTTCAGAAACTGACGACGTTGAAGTTCTGGATACTTGCTATTGTTATTGCTCATTTTGAATGTCTCCTAAATTGTTATCAGCGATTGAACCCAAATCAGCTCATTGCGGGCGAACACCCGTATGTGCGTCAGTGAGAAGTTTCAGAATTGCCTGCTTTTCAATCGGTCGAGGATTGAAGTAGGGGTTTTGCGTAGCCAGGGTGGCTGCCTTTTCAAGCCCATTCTCAGGCATCCCAATTTCACTTAACGCAACCGGCACACCCAGAGATTTGGCGAGGTCGTAGAGGCCTCTAGCAGCATCTTCGGCCCCGAGCGCACGAGCGATTTTGACCATCGCCTCAGGAGCTGCTTCACGGTTGTATGCAACCGAATGAGGAAGAACGATCGTATGCATCTCTGCATGAGGCAGATTGAAAGTTCCGCCCAGGGTGTGGCAAAGCTTGTGATGGATAGCCATGCCAACCGCACCAAGGCACGCGCCGGCAAGCCACGCTCCGTAAAGCGCATCAGAAATCAAGTCGATATTGCTGGGATCTTTGACGAGCTTCGGCAGGCTTCGTCCCAATGCACGGATACTTTCCTCCGCCATGAGACTGATAATTGGGTTGGCATCCTGTGCATACAGAGCCTCGACAGAATGCGCAATTGCATTAATTCCACTCGGCCCCGCAATCTGAGGAGGCAGAGTTACCAACAACTCCGGGTCATAGATAACCGTCTTTGGAAGCACACGAATATCTCGTCCGGTTTTCTTGAGCCCGGCCTCTGTGATGCCGAAAATTGGCGTCATTTCCGAACCAGCAAAGGTTGTCGGAACAGCAATGATTGGCAAATCGGAAGTCATCGCAATGGCTTTACCGAGCCCCACTGTAGATCCACCACCAATTGCTAAACAGCAGTCCGCGCCAAGCTCCTCGGCAACCTTTCTCGCTTCCATTGCTGTTTCGATTGGCACATGCATAACTGCCTGATCAAACACACCAACAGCTTTGGCATCGAGATGGGTAACTGCTAGCGTAGCGAGGTCGCGTTGTTGCGGCGTACACAGAACCAGAACTTTCTTTGCACCCAGGCGCTCCACTTCCTCAGCGAGCTTTTGAATGCTTCCAGGGCCGAAAACAACACGCGATGGCAAACTCTGATAAACGAAAGGATTCATGCTGCCACCTTTAGCGTCATCGGCACTTTGAGCATTCCTTGTAGCTCATCGAAGCGAAGTCCTTCGACCATTTCGATAACCTCAAGACCTGCTGGGGTAACGTCAATAACAGCCAAGTCTGAATAAATTCGATTCACACAGTTCACGCCGGTGAGCGGATAAGTGCATTTATCCACCAGCTTGCTTTCCCCGGTTTTAGTAAGCAGATCCATCATCACGAAGACCTGTTTGGCACCGATAGCGAGATCCATCGCCCCACCTACAGCAGGAATCGCATCAGGGGCACCGGTATGCCAGTTCGCCAGATCTCCATTGACGGAAACTTGGAAGGCACCTAGAACGCAGATATCAAGATGGCCACCTCGCATCATTGCGAACGAGTCGCCATGATGGAAAAAACAGCCTCCCGCCAGCAAAGTGACAGGCTCTTTGCCTGCATTAATCAGTTCAGGATCCTCTTCGCCCTTCGCCGGAGCTGGCCCCATCCCAAGCAGACCATTTTCGCTGTGCAGAAAAATCTCACGCTCTACGGGGAGGTAATTGGCTACGCGGGTTGGTGCGCCAATACCAAGATTGACGTAAGCACCTTCCGGGATATCTTTTGCGACACGAGCAGCAAGCTCATCACGAGTCATACGTTTCATCACAAGCTCCTATGCCGCCTTGGCTACTGATTGACGGGGAATCGCGATAACGCGGTTCACGAAGATGCCTGGAGTGACAATTACTTCGGGATCGAGCTGCCCCAGTTCAACGACCTCTTCAACCTGGACGATCGTCGACTTGGCAGCACGTGCCATGATCGGCCCAAAATTTCGAGCAGTTTTGCGGTAAACCAAATTGCCCCAACGGTCTGCTTTGAGTGCCTTGATCAGGGCCACATCGGCATAAATTGGGTGCTCAAGAACATAGTTACGACCGTTAATGACCCGGGTTTCTTTCCCTTCAGCCAGCAACGTTCCAAAACCAGTTGGCGTAAAAAAAGCCCCAATACCGGAACCTGCTGCGCTAATTCGCTCTGCAAGATTGCCCTGCGGGACAAGCTCTAACTCAATTTCGCCGGCGCGATACAGGGCATCGAATACATAGGAGTCAGATTGGCGCGGAAATGAACAGATGATTTTCCGCACGCGCTTCGTCTTCAACAGTGCGGCAAGGCCAATATCGCCATTACCTGCGTTGTTATTAACTACCGTCAGATCTCGAGCTCCCTGATCGATCAGGGCATCAATGAGCTCTGAAGGCATACCTGCCGTACCGAAACCGCCAATCATTACTGTGGCGCCATCTTTGATGTCAGCCACTGCCGCCTGGATGGTGGCAACTTGTTTATTAACCATGATATTTAGCGCTTAAAGTGCGGAGGAATAACGGCATCAACGTTCACCCAGACAGACTTGGCCTCGGTGTAGTCATGCATTGCCTCAAAACCCATTTCCCGGCCGTAGCCGGATTGGCCGACGCCACCAAATGGCGAGCCCGGATTGACTCGTTTGTAGCTGTTAATCCAAACCATGCCCGCACGAATCGACTCAGCAACCTTATGAGCCCGCTGAAGATCGCGCGTCCAAAGACCACTACCAAGTCCATATTCGGTCGAATTAGCAATCTTCAGCGCCTCTTCGTCGTCCTTGAACGTCGTAACCGTTACGAAGGGGCCAAAAACTTCCTCTTGAGCGACTCGGTCGTTATAAGCCGCACGAACGATCGTTGGCTCGACATAACATCCGTTCGCCAGACTCGGATCAGCCGGCGGGCGACCGCCGCAAAGAATTTCACCACCTTGCTCTTTTGCAACTTCAACATACGAAAGAACACGATCACGGTGTTGAATTGAGGTCAGCGGTCCCATCTCAGTGGTCTGATCCAGTGGATTTCCGACCTTAATGGACTTGGCCAGCGTGATGAATTTATCCAGGAATGCATCAGCAATTTTTTCGTGGACAATCAGACGCGAACCGGCAATACATGCCTGACCTTGATTGTGGAAAATTGCCCAGGCTGACCCATTTACTGCTGCGAGGAGATTAGCGTCCTCGAACACAATGTTTGCGCCTTTCCCACCCAACTCCAACTGAACGCGTTTCAGATTCCCCTTGGATGCCTCAACGATTCGGCGACCAACAGCAGTGGAACCGGTAAATGCAATTTTCCCCACCCCTGGGTGCTCAGCCAGATGCTGACCAGCAGTTGCTCCATAGCCAACCACCACATTGACAACCCCCTCAGGGAAACCCACTTCTGCCATCAATTCGGCAATACGTAGAGTCGTCAGCGGGGTAATTTCAGCTGGTTTCAATACAACCGTATTACCAGCAGCTAGCGCAGGCCCCATCTTCCACGCACAAAACATCAGCGGAAAGTTCCAAGGAACGATCTGCCCAACAACCCCAATCGGCTCACGCTTCACATAGTTAAGGAAGCCTGCTTCAACCGGAACAACACTTCCTTGAAACTTGTCAGCCATCCCGCCGAAGTAACGGAAACAAGCGGCAGTACGCGTCACATCGATGTTGCGTGCATCACGGATAGGATGCCCAGTGTCGAGAGCCTCCAATCGAGCAAGCTCATCGGCACACTCTTCGATGCGGTCAGCTAGTTTCAGCAGCAGGCGACCGCGATCCGCGGCTGCCATTTTCGACCAAGCAGGAAAAGCCCGCGCCGCTGCAGCAACAGCAAGATCAACATCAGCGGCCTTCGCCTCAGCAACCTTAGTGATTACAGAGCCATCGTGAGGATTAATGGTGTCGATGGTTGCACCATCGACGGCAGGAACGAACTTCCCGCCGATAAAAAGCTTGTTCTGGATGTTTTGCATGGCGATTGGGTTTCTTCGTATTGAGGTCGGACCTCCCCCCTCAAAGCCTTCCGGCTTCGATATTCGCGGCCAAAGCCGCAGAATTAATTGAGGGAGGAGTTCTTGCTGATCAGCAGATCAGAACGAAACAGGGTAAGGCGGGAGTTCGTTTCGCTCGTACATACCCGGGACAGCAGGATTGCCGTTCTCCCAGACCAGCAGCATTGAGCGCTTCTTGGAGAAACCCTGGTGAGCGATATCTGCCGGCATTGCGGCCACATCACCTGCCCGCATCATCACACGCGCCCGGGGACGCCCCGTTTCCTTGTCGGTGATATCCCACATAATCTCGTCAGAGAACTGAAGGAACCACTCGACACGGTCGTTACCGTGAATAATCGGGAGCGTGTATTCCTCGGTAGTCGGGCAGAAAAGGCTGTGCTTGCAAACCGAAGTAACGGAAGGATTCCACGTCACATCCGAGCGGGAGAGGTATGCGTAGAGATTGAATGCATGGAGCTCTTTTTCGAAACCCGCTTCAGCCTTGATCACCGGAGCATCCTGAGCCACGTCAGCAAACGCGCGATTAACCGGGTAACCATTTTCTTCTAAACGCAGCGGGGAATCACCTTCCAGGCCCGGCATACGCTTGGTAGCAACACGGAAGCGATCAATTGCCTTCAGGTTATCGCCATTCTTTTCACCAAATGCGGCAGAGCCAGTCTCAACCGGGGCAGCAAACGGATCAAAACCTTCATTAACCCAATCAGCAAGCATTTCCTTGAACAGCTTCATGGCAACAGGGGTTTCGAACACTTCAACATAATCCGCCCCGGCCTCGTGGTAAGCCTCATTCAAACGACCAGCAAAGAACTCCACACGACCATACAGGTTACGCGTACCGAACACGGAATCGAAGTTCACCACACCGTAGAAGAAACCCCACGCAACGTCACGCATGAGAGCGCGCAAGAAGGCGTCAATACTCATCGTATGGGATTGACGCTGACCCTTGGCTGGCCAGCTGACGATAGCGTAATACTCGTCACGAGCAAAAGTAAAACTACCAATTTCAAAAGTACGGTAGCCAGCGATTTTGGCAGCCTTGATATCTGCAATAGCGTTCATTTAAAGTCTCCTGAGGAATTTTGAGGTAACGGGTACTGATTAGTTGAAGCAGATATCAGCCCATTTTTGGACAGTCAGATCGCCGATAATCGTTTGCTGGATCATCACGGACGGCTTCTGTGACTTGAAGCGATACGCAGCGCCCTTCGGCAGCATCGCCTGGTGACCGTGCTTCAAAACGATAGAGCCCATGCGCTTTCCAATCGGCTCACCTGCCACAGCTACCGTGCCCTCTTTGTCAGCAGAGACAACAGACTCAGGGGCGTCCAACTTAACAAACTCGACTTCAACCTCGCCATCCATCACGATACAAAACTCATCATGGGACGCAGCCATCCAACCGGACACACCTTCTGCACGGATTGCCTCGATGACATATTCCAGGTTAACAGCTACAGCAACCTTCTCGTACGGCTTTGAGCCGCTGGCAACATCAAAGACATTCGAGAAGACATAATGCTTCGGGTTGTCGTTGATGATTTCGATGTATCCCTTTTGATAATTATTCAGGGAGCCGAATTGAGTTACGAATTGAGACATCTACACTTCCTCCTATGGATGATTGGTCCGTCAGCCTGAGATCAGGCAACTTCTCTTGGGGTCTCGTTTTTTTGTTGACCTGATTCTAGGAAGCCACCCCTTGAGACGGTAGCCAACCACGACCAACCGCCGTGTTTGGCAAATACGAACAATCACCCCAGAACATCCGGCATCGCCGGCAACAACCCCGCATTGACCAACTCAATGTCCCAGGGAGGGCTAGCGGCAAACTCTTGATGTATGTGCTCAAGAAACAAGCGCACCTTGATAGAGTTACGCTGGGTCTTCGGGAACACAGCCGAGAGCCAGTAGAACGGAAGCCTGTAGCCCCGCAAGATCGGCACAAGACGGCCCGCCATGATTTCCTTGGCCGCAACAATTGTTGGCAGGCAAACAACAGCACCTGACTCGAGTGCCAAATCCTTCAGAAAGTGAACTGCATTCGTTCTTATCGCAGCTCTCAAATCAACTTCTACGCGCTCATAAGCATCATCAAAGATCCACTTGTCCTTGGTTGGGTATCGCGAGTAGAGCCCAAGTTTATGATCGTGCAAATCCAACGGGTGCAGGATCGCGCCATGTCGATCGAGGTATTCCTGGGACGCACAGAACACTCGACGAATTGGGAACAGTTTTTTCTGGATTAGCTCTTCCGAGATCGGCGAAAAAATCTGAAGTGCGCAATCGAACCCCTCTTTGACAGGATCGATAACCAGATCGTTGACCACAAAATCAAACGTGATCGAAGGATGTTTGTCCTGAAATCGAAGTAAGGCGCTGGCCATATGGTCAAGAACAAGACCAGGTATGCCGTGCACTCGCAACACGCCAGTTGGCGAACCACGAAACTGGCGCATTTCATCAACCACTTGGTTGGCATGTGCAACCACTTGGGAGCATTCATCAAAGTAGGCTTCTCCGACCTCAGAGAGACGTACGTTCCTCGTACTTCGATGAAACAAGGGGGCGCCTACAAATTCCTCCAGTTGCTGAACTCTGGTTGTAATTACTGATTTCGATACATTAAGTTGCCGAGCAACCTCAGCAAAGCTACCGACCTCAGCAACGCGAACAAATGCGTCCATGCTAAGAAAGTGATCCATGCTCTCTCCTCTCCTGCAGTAGGACACTGCATTGGTGAGTTTGTAATTTGCCTAATCGCAAAACTATAATTGGGAACCAAACGTTGATAAATACAACAAACATTGATTGTTTGTTTCTTAATGGTTACCAATGGACACTTTGCTAAGCATGAGAGTGTTTGCGCTAGTGGTAGAGACAGGAAGCTTTACGCTAGCCGCAGACCGCTGCCATCTTTCCCGCCCCATGGTCTCTAAACATGTCGACCACCTTGAGTCGCACCTTGGAACACGCCTGCTTCATCGAACAACCAGACGACTGTCGCTTACCGAGTCAGGCAAGGACTACTATGATCGTTGCACCTCAATCCTTAGCGAAATTGATGAAGCCGAAGGGAACGCAGCCAAACTCAATCAGTCACCGCGAGGAACGCTGAGGCTAACGATGCCGATCTCGTTCAGCGTTAGGCATATGGGAAAAGTTCTCGCGGAATTCAGCGAGCGCAATCCTGAAGTTCGCGTCGAACTAACTTTGAGCGACCAGCGATCTAATATGATCGACGAAGGTCTCGACCTAGCCATCCGAATAGCCCCACCGATTGACAGTTCCGAACGTTGGATTGAATTAGCTACCGATCGGTTGATTGTGTGTGGCTCTCCAAGATACTTCCAAGAACACGGGAAGCCCTCCCACCCCACGGAATTAGCAGAGCACAACTGCCTTCTATACACGCACTCAACAGCAGGTCATGACTGGAAATTCGCCAACTCTGAGCAAGAGTTTCAGGTTCGTGTCTCCGGATCTTGCACGGCAAACAATGGCGACATACTCACAGAGATGGTGAGCAGTGGCGCTGGATTAGTTCGAATGCCGCTCTTCATCGTTGGAGACGCAATTCGATCCGGCAAGCTGCAACCAATTTTTGAACAATATGAGACTGAAATAATTGGAATTTATGCAGTACCAGCCAGTAAAAAGTATGTCTCTACAAAAGTACGCTCATTCATCGAGTTTCTTAAAGAAACAAAATCGGACTGGATGACTTGGACATCGCCCACCGCGTTATCCCTCCCCAACGAGTAAGCGCCAGGACTGACATGGACTATTTCTACCAACCATCACAGGGACACGGACTGAAATTCGACCCCTTTAAATCCATCGTTGGCCCACGTCCTATAGCGTGGATATCAACCCTCAGCCAGGATGGGATCCCAAACCTTGCACCATATAGTTTTTTCAATGCCGTAAGCAGCACACCGCCAATCATTGCGTTCTCAAGTGTCGGCTACAAAGACACACTCCGAAATATCGAGCACTCAGGAGAGTTCGCATGGAATCTGGTAAGTCGCGATCTTGCAGAAGCAATGAATCTGACTGGGCAAGCGGTGATGCCAGACGTCAACGAGTTCGAGCTTGCCGAGCTGGAGCAATCCCCATCCAATCTGATTGCGACACCTCGAGTAGCACGAAGCTTGGTCTCCTTCGAGTGTCGGAAGACCCAAATACTCCAGCTGGAGACTACGTCAAATCAAAAACTTGAGACTTGGGTAATTTTCGGAGAAGTGATCGGCGTTCATATCAGAGCTGAGCTTTTGTCTGATGGAACCTACCAATGCGCAGCCAGCCACCCAATACTGCGTGGTGGTGGTTGGTCAGAGTATTTTGAGATCACGCATGAAACCGCCTTCCATCTTCAAAGGGCAGCCGCTAGGCGTTAACTCGCTTATGCATACAAGCTACGCTGAGAACAATCCTATCGCCGCCGCTCCATGTGGGCACTGAGGTTAGCGCCACCAGAACCGTCAACCTCTCGCGCTGATTGTTCTATTTAGCACAACTCACTGTTTACCAACTCCCTACTTCCGCTTCGCCGAAGAACGCAGCAAAGTCCCTGCCCAAACGACACAACCGGAGGGACTATGTATTTCAGCACATGGAGGAAAGTCTTCGGAAAGTCGAAGACCGTTGAGGCTGACTGCGACATCAATCCAAGCAAGCCCGCTTGTTCTCTGGCCTCGTCCTCTAAGGACATCAACGCTCTTCTAGACAACACATCCAGGCTAACTTTTTTATATTCTGATCTGTATCGCAGCAGCCAACTGCAGTCGGATCGTGCAACCGATGCAGTTGCTGAAGGGCAAGAATTACAAGAATGCGTTCAGTCCGTCGACAGCCTGATTGCAGATGCTCATGACTTTACCCTCTGCGCAAGATCTGCCAGCCAAACTGCCGGACAGAAAGTGCGTGACCTTGATACGGTAGTTAGTCAGATGGCTGGAATAATCGCTCAAACGTCGTCGGTGCTGAAAGAGCTAAATACGCTCACGGGCAGAATCCAGACATTCGTACAAGAAACGAAAGAAATCTCACAGCAAACCAACATGCTGGCGCTAAACGCAGCGATCGAAGCAGCCCGAGCAGGAGAGGCTGGACGAGGGTTCGCTGTTGTCGCCGATGAAGTTCGTACCTTAGCAGGAAGAACTGAAAAAGCTGCCATTCATATATTCGATATGGTTAAGGCCATCGAACTAGAAACCAGGCAGTCGACAAAGCTGGCAGCAGACTCAAGAGAGAATGTCGCTGAGTGCACTCGCTTGGCAGCAGAAGCCGTTGCAGAAATGAACGAGATCGATCAATTAGGAGGATCGACTGTTACTGCATTGAACAACGTTAAAGCATCTTTCGAGATTCAGACCGCACGAGCCTCAAGCATCGTACAGAAACTTGCGCACATAACGGAAAGTGCTGTCGAAACCAGCCTAGCGGCCAAAAATACACTATCCAGCGCTAGGGATAGCTTATCCATCGCTATCAGGCTTACGGCTAGGCAATCAGAAGGATTTAATGACTCTGTCACATTGCCACTACGGATATTGAATTACACAGAGCAAATTCGTGGGAATGTTGTCCTTACCCTTAATTCAGAGGTCGGAAGCTCCGAATTTAGACAACATGCAAATGAAATTTCCCTGCTTGATACCGAAATCAGACATCTACTTCAAAGCTCGACGCTCGATCGAATAGACAAGCGTATTGAAGAGTTTTCCCAGCACTGGAGGGAGTACAAACAGCTACGCGATGCGGCCGTTGAACTTGCCAGGGTAGGAAAGTTTGGTGAGGCAGTCATTTTTACTGCTCAACACAACCGACCTAAATACCAACAGGTGAGAAAGCATCTGCTTGACTGGAATGAAGCATTACAGCCAATCACCCTGTTGAACGAAAACACGCATTAGCGACACAGGACGAGAGCATGCGCAATATTAACTTTGATACGTTGGCAGCCTTACCAGAAGCAGAATTTGAAAGTAAGCGGAAGGTGATTTTAGAAGAGTTCATAGACAGCCTGACCTCCGGGAAAGCAGAAATTTATGCCCTTCAAGAGCAAATTGACATTCAACGCCTACGCTCAGGCATAAAGCCTGAAGAATATTTCACCTATATCGAAAAGCTTCCTGCATTTGCGCGATCGGGTGAGCTCTTGAAACATCGGATGTCCGAGTCCAATAACCTTCAACTGAAAACCCTCGCATAAAACATGAGTGATCCAATCAAGACCCCACCTAGCCCTCCCCCCGTAACTCGTATTGCTCGTAGAACCCCCACCCCCGGTCGAGAGCAAGAGTACGAGGAGCTGATTAGATCCATGTTTGCAAAAATGCACCAATTTCCCGGCTTCCTCGGTGCGGAGTTGATCCCACCCGAGAGCAATGGCGGCGACTATCAAGTCATCGTTCATTTCGCATCCGAAGCCGATCTTTCCCGTTGGGATACCAGTACGGAACGCTTTAAGTTGCAGAGAAAAATCAGCCTGATCGCAAAAGCAGAACCACAGTACCGGAGATTAGTTGGATTAGAAGCCTGGTTTGCGACAGCAGTCGTTCCTGCCTCGATGCACCCACCTAGAATTCGCATGGCTTTTGTAACGTGGTTGGGCATTTTCCCAACAGTCTCGATTTTTCTATATGCACTAGGTCCTTTACTACAAGATCTCCCATTCCTAGCACGTACAGCAGTGCTAACCATCCTAATTGTTATCTCCATGACCTGGGTAATCATGCCAAGGCTGACGAAATGGATGCGCCCCTGGCTATCACGTCCATCCACATAGCTTTGAAAAGCTTTTTAGTGCCTCCCATTCAGGAGAGTTAATCTTGGAATTGCGCAATAGGCAGGCAATTGGAATATTGGCATGCGGTGCATTTGCCAGTGCAGCGGCAGTTCGGATTTGTGATCCATTACTTCCCCTTCTGGCAAAAACATTTGATGTCAGCACAAGCGAGGCTGCAAAAACCATTACATACGCAAACTTGGGATATGGCCTTGCGTTGTTCTTTGCCGGCCCCCTTGGGGATCGTTTCGGAAAGCTCCGCGTAATTTTTCTGTCATGCATCCTGTGCGCAGGGACAGCCTTCGCTGCTGCACTTTGTGATTCGCTCAATTGGTTAATCGTAGTTCGAGGGCTTATGGGTGCTGCAACTGCAGCACTTATCCCTCTGGCTATGGCCTGGATAGGCGACAGCGTATCTCTCGATGAGAGACAAAACACACTGGCTTTTTTTATGTTGGGACAAATTTTAGGTCTTGTCGGAGGGCAATCCCTAGGTGGCATGACCGCGGACATACTTGGCTGGAATGCTGTATTCCTTATGCTCGGTGCAGTTTATTGTGTCGTGGCATGGGCGATGTACAAAATTGCTCAATGCCCGAGCCAGAATCATTATTCGTTAGTAGACAAACAAGTTCTGGGATGGTCAGAGGTATTTTTCAAAGTCTACAGAAGCTCTCACGCCAGGATCGTGCTAGGAACAGTATTCGTTGAAAGTCTGGCGGTTCTTGGTTCATTTGCCTTCGTTCCGACATATTTGCATGAGAAGTTTGCAATCCCTGTATTCCAGGCAGGGGCATTGGCTGCCACATTTGGACTAGGTGGGCTCGCTTATGCAGCCTTCTCCAAAGCCTGGCTAAAGAGACTCAAAAAGCACGGCCTAATTTACGCAGCCGGGAACATTCTCGGCTTTTCATTCTTGATTGTCTCGATCTCAGACAACCTCACTTTAACTACTTTGGGATGCACACTTGCCGGCTTTGGCTTCTACATGCACCACGTAACCTTGCAGGCTGAAGCCACCCAAATATTGCCAGAGGCAAGAGGAACAGGCGTTTCCATATTTGCTTCTGTTTTCTTTATGGGCCAAGCGGCTGGGGTAGCCTTTGCAGCATTTGTCATCAAGGAATATGAACTGACGACCGTTTTTTACATGGCGACAATTGTGCTACCGCTCATTGCCATGCGATTCAGACACTACTTGCTAGCGACAAGTGAAGCGCCTACTCCATCTTGAGGATGGCGTTTCGCTCATTTCTGTCCAGAGCTTCCTGACAGTCTAGGGATGGAATATAGCGCTCTGGTTATCTTTGGCACTACGCGCGTTGGCTGTATTCGTTCAGGCTAATACCGAGAGGCAAGGCTATACCAGCATCTACGTTTATTAAATTACTGAATCATCATGCCGATAGACCAAACCACCCCAAATTCCACAGCCGAAAGCCGTTCGCTCAGCACCGACAATGTTCATTCGGATCGCCGGTTTGGCGTCGAGCATGGAGGACTCCACAAACCAATTCACACTTCGGTACAGTATGGATTCGACCGTGTTGAAGACTTGATTGGCGCGTTTCAGGGTACCCACAAAGGCGGTTACCAATACGCCCGCCAAGGAACCCCGACTACAGCAGCCCTCGAATCAAAAATTACCGCCTTAGAGGCTGGAGTGGGAACGGTATGCTTTGCGACCGGAATGGGAGCGATCGCTGCTACCTTGCTCTCGCTTCTGCGTGCAGGCGACCATCTTGTTGCAAGCAGGTACATCTTCGGCAACACCAATAGTCTTCTAGGAACCCTTGAGAGCCTTGGAGTTGCAGTAGACAAGGTTGACGCATGCTCAGTAGAGGCCGTTGCAGCCGTGATTCGGCCACAGACGCGCATGGTGTTTGTTGAGACTATCGCTAATCCTCGAACCCAGGTAGCAGACTTGGAGGGTATCGGCCAGTTGTGTTGCGAGCGTGGACTTATCTACGTGGTGGACAACACCATCACTTCACCTGCGCTATTCCGGCCAAGCTCTGTCGGCGCCAGCTTAGTTATTAACTCCTTGACCAAGACAATAGCAGGCCACGGTGAAGCGTTAGGTGGCGCAGTTACGGACACAGGGCTATTTGATTGGTCCTCCTACCCTAACCTATTCCCCTCATATCGCAAGGACGACCCAAAAGGTTGGGGGCTACTTCAAATTCGTAAGAAGGGCCTACGTGACATGGGTGGCACCATGTGCTCGGATCAAGCACACCGCATCAGCGTCGGTAGCGAGACCTTGTCTCTACGCGTAAAGCAGGCTAGCAACACGGCTCTCAACTTGGCACTTTGGCTAGAACAGCATCCGAAGATTGATGCAGTCCACTATCCTTGGTTGGCTTCGCACGCCAATCATGAGCGCGCCAAACAACTTTTCTCCGCTGGTTCGTGGCTATTGAGCTTCGAATTGCGCGACACATCTTCGATGATTGATGTACTTAACCGCCTTTCAATCGCCATTAAATCAACCGGCCTTGGTGATACCCGCACATTGGTCATCCCAGTGGCACCAACTATTTTCTGGGAGGCTGGGATAGAAACCAGGAAAAAAATGGGGATTGCCGAGAGCCTAATTCGTATCTCCGTAGGATTGGAAGAGGAAACAGACCTGATCGCCGATTTCGAGCATGCCCTCGGGTATCCACAGAAAACGTAGCCCCCACCGGTATTGCCGTGCCTCCCAGTCAATCGTCATGTAGAATATTTTTGCATTCTGTCACAAGGGAGCGATCCACATCTTTTACTGGCCATGTATTCACGCAAGCTAAAATTTTACTTGAATGGCATTCCACTGGTTGTACCGACACAGGCTCCGACGTCGAACACAATTGGGAATAAGACAATGGCAAACCTTTAGGGGATGGTCAAGGGTTTGCAGATTTGCTAGCCCCCCATCCGATGGAAGATCGTTTGGGTATCTAGAAATACATAGCAGTAAGTTTTTTGCGAGCTTTACAAACAGGAATTGCGCTTTCATGCGCGACTCCGAAAATGCATAGAAGTTAAAATGGCAAAATTACAAAGGCTCACCTATCAAGCTTGGGACGGGCAAGAGCGCGTTCTGGACTTCCTCGGGGCGCCCCCCCCAAAAGATGGCGTTTACACTACTCTGCTTACCGGGCACAACGGCTCGTACAAAAGCACCATACTGCAGGAGCTGGTTGCCGCAGTCGCGATTCCTGATTACAAAAGCAAACTCACGCAAATTTCAACCACCAATCTCACAGCAGAACCACTGACTGTAATCTGCGCCTCAGGCTCGGTTGCCGACAGATTCCCTTCCAAGGAGAGTGGCGGTCGAAGTACAGAATATGATGTTCCCAACTATGTTTATATTGGTCAGCGTGTAGGGACGAACCTCTTAAGCAAAAAGTTGCCTCTCGAGACTGCCATCGCATTCGCTCTGAACGCCTCAGTCCGTGATCGTTTTTTGTGGCCCTTCTACGAAAAGGCACATAGGCTCGCAGGGATTATCCCTCGAATTGATCTCGAGTTCAGACGGAGATCCACCTCTAAGCGAGAGAGAGATGCTTCGGCCTCGTTGCTAGATTTTGTTCAGAAACGGGCTCAAGGGAAAGAACCTGCTAAGCACCAAGGGCGCAGTATGTCGCGATCAATTGCTGTGCACCTCACCGAGCAATTTACCTATGACGACTTCACTGACCTAGACTACGCCCTGAACGGCAAGGGGCGTGAGCGTATTCGGGTCACACTGAGCGACAGAGACCATGTTGTGTCTTCAGGCTTGTCGCCGGAGGCAATTCGGCTCGGGCTCCTCGCCAACGAGTTGGTCTTGACGGACGCGCAGGTGTTGTCCCGACGTGGGGGTAAGAGCTTTTCAATTTATGATTTGAGCTCCGGGGAATATCACTTACTTACCACGATCCTAGCTCTTGGCTTTTCGCTAGAGGATGGAGCGATTGTGCTTATTGATGAGCCAGAAAACAGCCTACATCCTCAGTGGCAGCAGGAGTTCATGGAGACACTCTTTGAAATGAGCACGTTCATGAAGGACGGACACGTGGTCATCTCGACTCATTCTCCACTCATTGTTAGCGCAGCACCTCTAAATAGTACAGTGGTCGACCTCTCCAAATCTGCTCAATCAGTATCTGCAGCTCAAGTCGCCTTTGGCGCTTCCGCTGACGAAATACTTTTTGAACAATTTGGAATCGCCTCCAGCCGAAATCGCGTTGCCGTTGAAATCGTTCAGCGGGCGGTAGAGCTAGCGGAGCGTAACCTTACTGATAGCAATGAATTCACGATGATGACGAATAAGCTTGAAGGCCTACGCGCACAATTGCGGCCAGGTGATCCTCTCATAGACGTCATTGAAGCACTCTTGGAAGGCTAGGGGTGACCCATGCATATTGGCTACGAACGCATACACCCCACTCCAGCCTACCCAATTGGCTTGAGCGCAGCAGGATTAGCCACATTCGCATGGACGAGCCGTGCTAAAGATGTATTGAAATTCAAGAATTTCCTTAAAGATAGATTGCGTGCCGTACAAAACGGGCGCTGCTGCTACTGCAGGAGGCTGCTCTCCGATCCCATGACAACTGATCTGGAGCACTTTATTGAGAAGAGTGTTTGCCCATGGCTAACGTTTGAGACCAAGAATCTGGCCCTCTCTTGTCGGACCTGTAACAGCAAGAAGAACGAATTGTTTTTGCGACTTTGCAGTCATCTTAGCCGAGGCGCCAGTGCAACTGCAGGTGTCTCAATTAAGGTTCAACGTTGTCCGACGCTTGTCGCGCCTTTAGCACCTCTAGCACCATTACCAGCCGATTCCTCCGCCTATCGGTGGATCCATCCTCATTTCGACGACTTTAGCTCACATGTGACGATCCAGAAGGGATGGATTTTCTCCTGGAAAAGCGCCAAGGGTTTTCGGACGATACGTGGAATGCAATTGAACGCGCTCGCCCAAATCGAGAGACGGGCACTCGCTGAACGACTAGCTGCCTGTGGTGGGCCTCTATCAATCCTGGTCGGCGCGGTGGCGGAATTAAACCATGCGTCTGCAAGTGATGTATGCGCGGGCGTTGCAGCTGAACTTCGACGAAGATTGCGTGCCCGTAATGCTATTCACTGAGTTCAAACTGTTAGTTTCGACAGTTGTAGAGCCATTGAGCCCAGGCGCCAACTCTCCCAGTTCCAGCAGACGCTTTTGCTTCTAAGACGAACGACCCTTTCGGCCAACGTGATATCTGTTGCTTCCGGCATAATGCCGTATAAGTGTGCATAAGCTTCACCTGCACTCTTGGCAGCAGGACATCGTAAACAATGTCTTCCCCGTGCAACCTGGTTTACAGGTTACCGTTAATTTTTTGCTCCAGTTACCACCCCCTAGGTACATGGCATGACAAAACAAGGCACGAATAAACTAGCCACGCAACTTTGCGCCGCAAAAATTCCGTTGGCAGATGTCCGCCCCTACCTGTCTGCCGTGATGCTCACGGGTACCTTATCGAAGAATAAGCTGGCTGAAACCCTAATTCGGGAAGCAGCCTCACGGGTTATTTCAACCGCGACCGCCAAACGCAAGGTGCTGGATGGTCCGAGCATTGACAAACATGGCGACTTCTTTATTGGGAGTATTTTTTATAAGGAAACGACAAGTCCTGCATGGGATTCAACCCGAAATTTTTCAGACGTGACCCATCAGTTTGCTTGGATTGTAGTCCGTGAACAAAGGGCCGCCTTGATCGCGTCGGACAGCGCGATGAGGGAGTCCATGCAGGCATCCATGACCAATGCATCACCCATCGACCGCAATGAAGCCTTTGATGCGTTCGTAGGAAGCCAAGCCCGGGCGGTGTGGCTTAACGGGACCCATGCTCAAACAAATGTGAAGCCAGAAGCCAAGATGCTCATGGGCACCGCACTCGAGGAGGCTTTGGACCCGCTGGGCGACCACAGTTATCACCTGTCAGCGCTGCGCAGTCAGCCTAAGATTCCTGCGCTGCGATCGAAGACCCTTGGTGTCGCTCTTTCGGCAGGCCGCGTGTGGTCGGTGCGCGCACAGTCTCTGACGGGTCTCCTATCAGATGTCGGGGCACTCTTTGATCAGCTAGACAAACCTTCGGCACGGTCAACGCGCTACGACTTCCTGTCGCAACCGATTTCCGGCTTAGCCGACGTCGATCACGCCTATTCGGTCTCGGTGCTGCCGACCCTATTGCTTGACGCGTCTGGTGTGGGAGCAAGCGCTGCAGAAATCGCCCAAGCACAAGGATGGGCCTACGAGTCCAAGTACATTGTTCAGCCCGGAGCCGGTGCCAACTTCACGGTGCAAGTCACACACCGCGGAATAAACATCGGGACGCTGGAGATTCATCCCAGCAGCACGGGGCCACGCGTCTCGCTGGTCAGCGCCGGCTGGCAGCCTGTAGATCCTGCAATGACGACGTTGCGCAAAGAGGCCGAGCAATACTTGCTCGACGAAAAGCAGGTGAAGGTCCACTACGACAGCGGACACGCGATCAGCGGCGGCGAGTGCTACAGAGGGGGGGTCGTTGACCAACTGGTAGATTGGAAGTGGCAGAAGTTCGCAAACTATAATATTGCTCAAGAAAAGCCGACACCTAACCCAACGCTGGCGGGTTCGATTGGGCTTCAAACCGACCTGTCGCTTTTCGGCTTCGTGGTTAAGTCGGCCTATACCCAGGGTTGGCTGGCTTGTGACGATGGCTCCGGCGAAGTAGGCGACTTCGTACACCTGGATCCCGTGGCGAGGAAGGTCACTTTGATCCACGCGAAAGCCGCATCCAGCACGGCCGCAGGACGGGGATTTTCCGTTGCCGACTATGATCTCGTCGTCGCACAAGCTATCCGTAACATCCGCCACCTAGACAAAGAAAACCTTCTGAAATCGCTGAGAAAGAGCTCAGGGTATGTCATCGCTTCCGCTACCTGGCATAACGGGGTCCGCGTAACACGTGCGAATTTCATCAAGCAGTTAGAAAACTTGGGGGCTAGCTTTTCCAAGGAACTCGTGATCCTTCAGCCTCAACTGACGCGAGCCAAGCACGCGGCATGCTTGGCTTCGGGGGTCTCACCGTCACTGAGCCTTCGCTTCAAACAAATCAACTCGCTGGTGCTTGGCGCCGCGATGGCCGCGTTCGGCGTAGGCGCTACGTTCGTCGCCTACGCCTGCGAATAACTGCAAAATAGCATTTATTGTGAGTTCAACGCTAAAAGGTGGGCACGGCTACGTACTCAGCGGTCGTTAACTGAAGGCAGCTTCCCGCTCGACTGCCTCCCGATACCGAACCACTAGGCAACGGATGGATTGGCCGGATTCCGGCCTCATGCCAGCGGAAACAGACAGCACCTCGGCCTTAGCCGATCAAGAGCCGCTGGCTAAGGGGCCTTGCTTCTAAACGAGGGGCGGTAAGGACGAGATCACGCAGCCTCTGCGATGTGCGTCCCGTCGTACCCCACTAGTTTTTCGCAGCCCATAAAAAAATACTTGTTTGGCCCAAAACCGTTGATTGCCATGTCATGACTGCGATCAACGCTGCGCAACAGTCCCGTGCCGATCAAGAGGCTTATCGCTTTCCGGATGTCGCGCTCCGGTATTCCAATACTTTCAAAAATAGTTTCGTAAGATGCCATAGAGTAGGGAGAAGCGTTATTCCGGCGTGCTGCGAGATACAGGTACAGCTTCAGTGCATGAAGTTCGTGCTTCGAGCGGAGTGTGAAGTTCCGGAACGGCATTATTTGGTTATTGCGCACGATTGCTTGACATGGAATTTTGAACCACCCGGCCTTGGGTACTTGGGGCCAAGTAACGCGATACCGCCGCTTCTGATGCGAGCCCTGGCGGTTGATCAACTGTAAATCGACTAGCCGGTTCAAGCCGTCAGCCACGAGACGTCGGGATAGTGCGGTTGCGTGTTCCAGATCGTCATAACTGGCCGCAGATACCTGGTGGACAATCCCCGCCAAGTCAGTATCCAACTCAGCCGAAAAGATCAAAGCCACATAGAGCATCAAGGCAGCCGTGTCACCGGAGGCACTCTTGGACCCTGCAGTATGCCAATTCAGGAGAGGTAGCGCGCTGAGTAACGTCTCCGATGGAGCTTTGTGCCAATACTTTAATCTGATCATCTCTCGCGCCCTTTGTCCCTCTGTGCAACAACGTACAGGGCGTAACCAGCGACTCCCAGCGCAAGCACCGGCACCAGTGCAATCAAGAATTGTATTACCAACGAAGTGTTATCCAGCAGCCACCAGACTCCGGCTGTAGCAATCTCTTGCTGTTTCATGTCGTGCATCTCCAATAAGATTTCCACGATGCAATTTTTATTCGGACTTAACAATCTTTCTAGATATCGGTGCAGCAATTTGGTTAATTAAAATACAAAAATTTCATTATTTTCATACTGTTATCAAACAATCAATCAGTTAATAAGCAATTTACCTTAGTTCACAAAGGTGCCGGTTGGCGTAGGCAAACTTTTCCCAAGCCAGAAAGCTGCATTTCGGCCTGAACATCGGCAACAGGTGGTGGAGGCACATTTCATGAACGAGCGCTGTGCAGTGCGTCTATGCGCTTCAGGTACTGCTGATTATCACAAGAGCGTGTTGTCGCTACTAGGCGGCATATGGCGGATCACTGAGAACCGGCCGGCCATCATTAGCGTTGTCTGAATTTTCATCCCAAAATGCATGACTTGGGCAACCAACATCGAAGTCGCCAAGGTTATATTTGAACAGGAAAGCACTGTTTGCCTGATGTCTTAACAGGGAGGATAAATGTATTTGGCTGCCTTGAATGTCAAAGGATTCCGACGGGTTGAAGAGCTCAATCTTCGGTTTAGACCTGGACTAAATGTCATTGTTGGTCCAAACAACGTCGGCAAAACTGCGGTGGTGGATGGACTACGCGCATTGCTCACAACTGCGGAAGAAGGTGCTCTCAGAGTCGATGCCTACGATCTCCATGCATCGGGCGGACACGCCGCCACCGAAATCACCTTTCACTATGTGTTCAGGGACCTCACGCTGGATGAAGAGGCGGACTTTCTCCCGGCCTTGAAGCCAATGCTGGCAGCACCTGGTACCCCTGACAGGTACGAGGCACATCTGTGGGTGCGGTACAACACCAACGGAACGACCGGCCGCATGCGTCCCAAACGTTGGTGCGGCGATCATGAAGAGAACAGCATCACTACTGAGATGCTCGAAGATCTCCGGGCGGTGTATCTGCCGCCCTTGCGCGACCCAGCATCAGGACTCAAGCCCAGTCGTAGCAGCCAGCTAGCACGCCTTATCGATCGGCTCGCCAGCGACAGCGAGAAGGAAGAGCTCGTCGAGCTACTAAAGAAATTTGAAGAGAAGCTCGAAGTCGAGAAGCCCGTAGCAAAGACCCAGTCTGCGATTGAGACTCGCCATGTCACGATGCTTGGTTCGACACTCAAACAGGCACTAAAGATTGGCCTGACACCACCCGAGTTTCAGCGGCTGGCCGCGCGCTTGGCGCTTGCAGTCGAAGGCCTCGACATCGAGCAGAACGGGCTGGGGTACAACAACCTGATCTACATGGCGGTTGTCCTAAGCGAGCTGGCCCTGAATCCAGATGCAGCCTACAAGGCTTTGATTGTCGAAGAACCTGAAGCTCACCTGCATCCTCAGTTGCAGGTCGTGCTACTGGATCATCTACAGGCCATCGAAGCACCAGCACCGGGACAAAAGCCAGTTCAAGTCTTTGTCACAAGCCATTCGCCACATTTCGCTAGCGCGGCAAAGCTCGATTCGTTGACTTGCCTGCATCAGGGCGAAGGCAAGATTGGCGCGTTCTTCCCGAGGGAAGCCACCTTCCTGCCAAAGAAGAAGGAGAAGCTCCAGCGCTACCTTGACGTGACGCGTGCGGACTTGTTTTTTGCACGCCGGCTCATCCTCGTCGAAGGAGCAGCAGAGCGCTTTCTGGTCGAAGCCATGGCAGCCAAGATGAGCATCAAGCTGCGTGAGCACTCGGTGACGATCCTGAGTACAGAAGGGCTGAACTTCGATTGCTTCGCCCCGCTCTTCGGCAGAGCTGCGATCCCAATCCGAGTTGCCATTCTGAGCGACGCTGACGCACCAGGCTATCCGGCCCTAGGGGTTACGCCGACAATGTCTGCGGCAGCAATGGCGATTGCCAAGCTTGCAAACACCCACATCAAGACGTACTTCGCCGCCCGCACGCTGGAATACGATCTGGCGCAGCTTCCTGCGAATCAGACGCACATGCTGACTGCCTTGGCAGATATCCATCCTGGCATTGCCGCAGACCTAAAGGTCAAAGTCGATGCGGCAGCGGCCGCAGATAAGCCGCGCGAGTTATTTCGCGGAATGTTTGATCGCGGCTCGACTGTCGGCAACGTTAAGAAAGGCGAGTTTGCACAGGCTCTTGCGGCCGTCATCGCGGATCCAGCGGTCTCGTTTACAACGCCGACCTACATTGCCGATGCTTTGGCGTACGTGACAGCGCCATGACAGAGGCATTTAGCCCGTCGCCGCAGCAAAAGCTGATCATTGAGGCAGGCCTCGTTAGCCAGCGTGTTATCGCCTGCGCCGGTAGCGGCAAGACGGCGACGGCTGTACGAAGGCTAGCTGAAATCCGCCGGCAGCTTGGCGCCTCCCGGCAGTACGTGGCTCTGCTCTCTTACTCAAATGTCGCGGTCGAAACCTTCCGAGCTGAATACGCGAAGTTGACCGCAGGGCAGCATGGATTGTCGAACCGAGTGCTGATATGCACGGTAGACGCCTTCGTGACCTCACACATCTTGTCTACCCACGCGGCGTCAACGATGCAGTGCGCTCGAAGGCCGTACTTAGTGAATGGTCACGAACCATTTCTGAAAGGTTTCACCTTTTTCAACGGGAAATTCAACGAGGAAATCCGGTTCCTCTCCGCCGTCTTGAACGGGACTAGGTGGAACTTCTACAACACTGCCATGCGGGGCAACGCTGTTCCCGTCAACGATTCCACCGCGCTCGCTGCGATTGGGAAATTGGGCAAGGCAGGCGCTTACACGCACGACCTTGGACGCTACTGGGCGATCAAAACGTTAGTCGATCGCCCGCGATTTCTCAAAATTCTTGCGCAGCGCTACCCCTACATCCTGATCGATGAAGCACAGGACATCGGAAGCGTGCACGGATGTCTACTGGAACTACTCATCGCAGAAGGGGTGACCGTCTCGCTTGTGGGCGATCCAAACCAAGCTATCTACGAGTTCGCCCACGCTGACGGCAGCTTCCTGCGCAATTTTGATCCTGGGGTCACAGGTCAAAAGGAAACGCTGTCGGAGAACCATCGCTCGATCCAGCCGCTGGTGGACGTGACCAACAAACTGAGTGGCACCACATACTTCTCCGCCAGACCCGTCCCGAGTCGCAAGAGTGGGCCGTATTTGATGACTTACAAGGACGAAGAACTCATCAAGGTCCGATCGACGTTCGCTGAAATACTTGCCACCCATGGATATGCGCACGACTCGGCCGCGGTACTCTGCAGGGCTAGAGACACCGTGTCGCTCATCGCGGGATCTGGGGACAGTTGGGGGCAGGGAGCCACGGAGCACTTCGCCCGCGCGGCCTTCAGCCGCGACCGAAACGGAGACATCGCGGAAGCCTTCACCCAGGCAGTTGACGGCGCGTTTCGGTTGCTAGACAGACCTCCTCCGACCCTCAGGGCCACGGTGCTGAGCGGCACCGACGACCTTCATGCAAAAGCCGTGCGACGCATCATCTTGGCCTTCCTCAGGACGCCTGCGACGGGTATTCCGCCGGCGTCATTGAACGCCAAAAGAGACTGGCTCCCGAAATTGAAGGCAAATCTAAAGCCGTTGCTGACGACGCTGGAACGGAAATGCGGCTTGCCTTGCATCGCAAAGTGGGGGTACGGGGTCACGTCAAAGGAACTGTCCGAAGAACCGCTGTGGTCCCAGGACCTCGCTACGTCGACCGTGCCACTCCCCTCCGTCAAGACTGTTCACCAGGCAAAAGGTCTGAGCATCGATGCAGTCTTATATTTGCAGCGGTCAAGCGATGTGTCCAAGCTTCTTGCAGGACCAGTCCACGAGGACGGTCGGATCGGCTATGTTGGCCTGACGAGAGCTAGAGATTTATTGGTAGTAGCGCTGCCAAACACAACAAAGGCAGCGCTAATCAAGCGGTTCAGGGACGCCGGCTTCAGTGACTGGTCTTAGTTGTCCGCGCTGACCTAATTTTGCCCGCTCCCCCGCGCAGCACCGATGCGAACTCGATGTGACCCTGCTTCCTCGAAAGACAGATATGCATATCGCTGCACGAAATCGAGGATTGGGCTGATCGTATTTGCCCCTCGTACAATCCGAATATGTCCAATACCAAAGTAGAACGAGCGATAGCCTTTCGCAACCACGTGTTCAGAGAGAAGGCTGTCGTAAACCCCGGCTCGCGGGATTGGTGCTTCTGTATCCACAAATGAGATCAACCAAGAGTCTTTCAGGACGGCGTGTTCCCGAATTTTAATCATTACGCCCCCCTGTAAAGGAAATTCTAAGGGTTCGGCAAAGTCCCTATTGAGGAATTCTTGGCGTGCCTTGATGTCTTTGGGTATCAAGCCAAACCATGGATGAAAAACAAGATCGCCTTGACCAAATACTGGGGCATTTTTGATTAGGTTTTCCGTACTCTCATAGACCTGCCTTGAGAGCTCGCTCTGAACCCTGGCCTTTAGGTCAGCGAACTGGGGATGAAATACCCAGCGAACGATGCCGGAGTCAGTCTTTAATGCATGCTCCAGGCTATCTAGGTTCCAACCTTGGTCATTTCGCAGCCTCGCCAAGTCGTACTCAAGGGTTTGAATAGCGTCGCGTTCGATCTTCTGTTGTTTTTGGCCAGAAATCCCATGTGTGACCTTGATCTCAATTCGTAGCTCACCCTTGGGCCCGAAAAGCACGACATCCGGGACCCAATCACCTGGCCAGTAGGTTTCATCAGGTAGTACGCTGCGTTCAACCGGGAAGAAGTCTCCTGGTATCGATCGGGTAACCGAAATTTCTTCACCAAACCGGGCTCGCCCTTGCTCTGCATGGACCAAGCCTGGTGCCATTAGTGATGGCCAACGAACGATGATCTGCTTTGCAGCTATGTGAAGCCCTGTTTCTGCACCACCACTGCAAAGGCAGATCCTTTGATCTTTCGGGTGGTGAGAAAAATGGTGCCGATTTCGAGGGCCCTTGCGAGCAACCAGTCTTCGTCTGCATTGCGGGCAGATACAGCCGCAGCGCATACCGCTTTCCACTTTGCGGATATCGACAAGAGCCCCCGTCTTTTCATCGACGGCAAAGTCCAGTAAGTCCCAGTGAGTCATAATCTGCATCCGAAGTAATTGACGAATGCATGCTGGCTGGCGAGGTTCGAAAATACACGGCAGCGAAGCGGAGTGAATCTGGAACGGATATGGAAGTCATTGATTCAGAATTGTTTCTCAGGGCTGCTTTGGTCATCGAGCAAGCAGCACAAGGCTTGATCGAGAGTCGCGGTCGGGAAGACTGGATGACCTTGTTGCAAGCATTGGCCCAGTTGTCGGCAGCCCAGGCCGAGCATGGGGACCCTGCACCCTTGTTTGCGCCAGAGCCATTGCGGCAGAAATGCGCTGAACTTGATCCTCGTGCAAAGCAGTATTGGCTGACAGAGGAAGACAGTGGCCGCAAAAAGTTCAGTAAGGCTTGGGATGACTTAAAAGAGGTTGCTCCGAGACTGGAAGCTAACTTTCTGCAGCGCTCACAGAAAGCACGTGTCGCTGCACGCCTGGAGCTTTTCGACATTCAAAAAGACTTGGACAAGCGCGCGAAACTCTATGGTTTTCGTGCTGTTCCTATTGAGTTGCCCGAAGACATCGGGCCCCAGCAACGCGAAGTTGCCATAGCAGAGGAGCGTCAAAATTCCTCGAATGCAGATATTGAATATCTGGAAGAGATGGAGGTCTATCCGATTCCTGGCGTGCGTCGAGCGCTAAGAATCAATTTGGAAGGTTGGCGCTCCATATTCATGCTGACCCCCTTGCTTCTCGCTCTTGTCGGCGGAGGTTTCGCAATTTGGTTGTTGATTCAGTTTTGGATGTCTCAGCTACCAATACGGACGATTTTTCAGTGGACCGTTGTGATTGCGATAGTTGGGGGAATGATTACTTGGTCGGTTTGGCCGTTGTACAGGCTGATCGACCAGAAAATCGTGATGGCCCCCGCAATTCTCCAGATGACTTCGCGCTTCTATCACGTTCTGGTAATTCGCCGCGAGGGAGAGAAAAAGGTAGTTCGTATGCTTCGCTTCGCTGCAACTTGCCCTCTATGTGGTGGCGAAATTGAGGTTCAGGAGGGACGTAGAACTCTACGTGGTCGGTATGTTGGTGCGTGTGGGCGAAACCCGGTTGAACACGTGTTCAGTTTTGACCACGTCCTAAGAACGGGGCTCCGTGTTGTGCAGTAGTTCGGGGGGGGCTAAATAAAGCAAGGACTCTGATCAGGCCAAGGCTGCTCAATCCTAGCGGCCCTTGCTACTGCTTGTCGGCCAATCCGAACGTTGGCCTAATAGGCTGACACAGACAGCAACCCGGCGCTTACCTGCCGTTCAGCCTTGAGGAGTCATGAACAGCAGCTTTCTCATCCGGCGAATTCGTGCCCACTACCCCAACGCCGTCCTTTGAACTTCGGGATCGCGGACAGTCACCTTGTAAATTTGTGGACTGCACGGCTTGCCGCAGAGGTCCGGATCGCGCCGCCTTTACAATTAACTATCCATGTCGAATAATGCTGTCAAAATAACTACTAGGTGCCAAGCTGCGGAAAATCCGTAGGGCTGGTGATATGGGAGATTCTTTTTGCACATAGGGTTCACCACTCGCTTTGGCGTTCGCCGAGCGATTCTCGTACCTCTTAGTCTGAACGCCTCGGACACTGTCATCTCTACTAGAGATGACAGGTAGGCGCTAGCAAATACACCTCAGTGTTCCAAACTTCCTACGGACCTTTCGACGGAAACAGCTGGGAGCGGCTCTGTCAGCTGGTTTTCAAGCGGAAGTTCACGGCCGACGGATACACGCACATCCCGGCCACGCCAGGTGACTACGGCTTGGAAGGATTCACCAAGACCACCGGCTATGGTTTCCAGTGCTACTGCCCTGACAAGACCTACCCGGCAAAGGACCTATACGAGAAGCAGCGCGACAAGATTACGACGGACCTGAAAAAGCTTCATACCAATGAAGCGGACCTAAAAAAAATCTTAGGTACAACAAAGCTGCGGCGCTGGTACTTGGTGACTCCGACCGTAGCCCATAACGACCTAGTTAAGCACGCTCAGGCAAAAGAGTCGGAGGTCCGCGGGTGGAACCTGTCGATCCTTGAGGCAGACTTCCAAGTCTTGGTGCATGACGCTGATCACTACGCCGCCGAGATACAAGAAATGCAGCTTACTATGGGCAAGGCGCTTGATTTCGGAGGGCTTCCGACGGCCCTGCCGGTGCTGGGGAGCTGCGCCGACACCTACCAGCAGAATGTCATGCGTAAAACGCGGGCTCGGCTCGAGAACCGCGTGCCGGAGGGAAAGTTGGAAGAGCGGGTTGCGCGCCTGTACCAAGCCACACTTCGGGAGTTTCTTGATCACGACGCGCACTTCAGGCGAATCAATGATACGGCACCGATGGTCCATTCGAGACTTGTGCGGCTCATTAACGGGTACGAGGCACACGTCGTCGAAACGTGCTCCACCTGGGAGGGGAATCCTCAGGAGTTGACCGAGAAGATTCGGGATGGCCTTGCTGAACGGATTGCCAGAGAGCTCGCGCCAGCCATCGACGAAACCGGCGCATCACAAATCGCACGCCTGATGGTTTCCAGGTGGATCGCTGTATGCGAGGTCGACTATGGCTGAAGCAGTCAATGAGCGTCGTCATTTGCTCTTCGAAAGGCGCCCGTCGCCGGTTCTGGTTGAGCACAGGCCGCTCTACAAGATCACGCAATTGCTATTGGTCCTGCAAATTTCATCACGCGGTGGGAAGTCCACCCTTCCACGGCTACATCTCTTTAACTGGGCGCTGAAGCGGAGTGACCGTATCCAGAAGCTGGTGGAGGCCACGAGGTCTAATGTTCTGAACATGACCGCGTGGGGCTTCGATCCGGCACTCGCTATCGCTATTCGATTCGCTGTCGCAGAGGATTTAGTGAAACCAACTTCGACTGGATACCAGTTGTCTGACAAGGGTAAAGCATTCATCACCGAGGTCTTGAGGGAACCGGATGCCTTCGCGAACGAGCGCAAACTGCTGATACAGGTTGGCAAGGGCATAACCGAGGCTATGGTCGACAAAGTAGCGAGGGGATGGGAGTCGGCATGAAACTCCGAGGCATCAAGTTGCGGATTAATACGGTCCAAGGGGAATTTGGCTTCAAGTTCGAATTCAGCCGCGGCTTGACTGTCATTCGCGGCAGCAACTCCAGCGGCAAGAGTACGCTGTTCAATTGCCTCTTGTACGGTCTCGGAATGGAGGAACTCATCGGCGGTAAGGGCGAGAAGGTGTTGAACTATGCAGCGAAGGAGTTCTTCGTCCAAGGCGACACCAAAATCATGGTCGACAGCTCTGAGATTCTCATTGAGATCGAAAATTCTAGGGGCCAGAGCGCCACGCTTCGGCGGGCAATTCGAGACTCTGTTCGCCAGCCCAAGCTGGTGGAGGTCTTCGAAGGTGCCCACTTGACCGCCGGTATCGAGTTAGGAACGCCGAAACCAACTTTCCTGTTTGATCCTGGCAGCGCCCAGAAACAGGAAGGGTTCTTCCAGTTTCTTGAGGGGTTCATGGGATACCAACTGCCGCAGGTCCCGACAACTTCCGGCGGCATGACCAAGCTGTACCTTCAGACGATATTTGCGGCACTCGCAGTTGAGCAGAAGCGCGGATGGACCGACTACATTGCCAACGTCCCGTTCTTCGGTATTCGCGACGCACGTATCCGGGTCACAGAGTTCCTGCTAGGGCTGAGTGTGTTCGAGCGTCAGGCTAAGCTTGCGAAGCTCGACGCTGAAGCCGTAGTTATCGACTCGGACTGGCGGAGTGCCTGTGACACTCTTCGGCAGGCGGCGACAGCAAACGGTGTGGTTATCGAGGGCCTCTCGGCTAAACCAACCTCGACCTTCGACCCGGCAAGTATGCTGTTTGTGAAGTCTGACGGGATGACGAAGACGTCGCTCGCGGATCAGGTCAGCCTGCTGCGCACAGAGCACTCGCTACTTGGAGAGAAGGCAGATGCATACGGTAAAGCCTCCGGTGTCGAGGCTATTCAGGAACTGGAGACTACATCATTCGAACTGCAGCGCCTCACAGTGCTGCACGAGCGCGCCACGACGAGCCTGACGTTACAGAAAGCGGCTCTTGAAGAGTTACGTGTGCTTCTAGCAGAAACCAGCGAGGACCTCGAGCGCAACAAGACGGCTTTGAAGCTCCGCAACCTTGGCGCCCAGATGGAGTTGAAGGTGGCCACGGATCACTGCCCCACTTGTCATCAGGAAGTTGACGATACCTTGCTAATTGGAATCGTTTCAGGTCCTCAGATGGATCTGAACACGAACATCGAGTACCTCGACAGCCAACGCAGGATGCTGCAGAACCAGATCAACGGGGCACTTCAGGAAATTCATCAGTCGGAAATCGCGCTGATGGAAGTGGGCGCCCGCCTAGCCAAGACCCACGACTACCGCAATTCTCTCCGAGGCGACGTGAGTAACGGCGCGGCGGAATCTCGTGCCATTGTGCGTCGGCAAATCCAGATCGAGCTTGAACTATCTAACCTGCAAGCCTTCAGCATTCAGGCAGCCGCATTGTTGGTGACGTTCGGCGAGGTTGCAGATCGATTGGCAGCCAACCAAGCTGACCGGCGAACCCTGCCGAGAGATGTCTATAGCCAAGCTGACCTGGCCAGAATCTCATTATTCGAGAAGAACTTCAGAGGAAATGCCAGTTCATTCGGGTATGAAAGCGCCGACATCGAGGACATTCGTATCAGCTTGGATAGCCTGACCCCGATCCTTTCTGAGTTGGAGTTGCGCGAGATTCGCACAAAGGTTCAGACCAGTCTCACCGCCGATTCGAGTGCTAGCGACTTTGTGCGCCTCATCTGGAGTTACCTGCTGGCCCTATATCAAACGTCGTCCAGTCGAGAGTTCGAGGGGCACCACCCCGGTCTTCTGCTGATGGACGAACCTGGTCAACACTCCATGCGGTCAATTAGCCAGCATGGATTACTGCAGCTTCTCAGTGGGCAAACAGGACTTCAGTCAATAGTTGCTGCGTCGTTCGATGAGAACGAGTCGGTTTTCAAGGAGGCAACCGCCGGCCTAAAATTCCAGCTGATCCAATGGGAAGGCAAGGTTATTCGCCCATTAGCTTCCTAGGCGACGCTTGGACCTTAGCTTGAGCCAGTTTCCAAATCTGTAAAAGAGATACTCAGCCCTGGATCGTTTGGTAAAACGTATTCAACGTAAAGAAGAGGGGCAGATCGAATAGTTGATCTGCCCCCCTTCTTGCAGGTTGTTCAGTTTGAATTAAAAAGCAACCTTTTTACTGAACGCCCCCTTGTTCTCGCAGATTAAGCACGCAGGACAACCGATCTGCGATCGTAAGAATTTCAACCTCCAGAGCAGCAATCGGTTGTCCTTGCCACTCCTGACGACCAACAGATTGCCCAAAAAGGATCTGCCAGAGAGTTTGCCGTTCATGCTTAGAAAGCAATTCAGGAGAACGCTGAAGGATGGACAGCAGGTGTGTCTGAAAACGTTTCCGTGATGTTTCCAGGGCTGATTCGCTTGCCATTTCCCAATGCCCATCCACCCAGCGATACGCTTCGGCATTCGGTGCGTTGAAAAGTAGCCCAGCAAGAGTCAACAGTCCATTGGAAACACTTGGCACATCCAGAGCGATGCGTTCTGCGTGTTCAGCCATTTCCACGGAATGCCGCAGATTGCCTCCCCAACCATTGTGATGGCCATTAATCGAAGCTGGAACGCACACATAGCGCCGGAACAGATCGACATCCCAAAAAAGCTCGTTGAAAAGCAATTGCATTTGCTCTGGCAACTGGCTCCACAGTTCTTTGGCCCGCTCGATAAGAGCACGGTTCTTAAGCCAGTTAGGGGGGATGGTATCAAACAGATTCACGGCTAGATCGACAGAAGGGATCGGTACGACACGAACCACCGGATAGAGCCCGTCCACTTCGGTTAGCCTCTTCGGCCAATAAACTCTGGCTAATGCACCCTTACAAATACGTTCGTCGCTATACAGTGAGCTCCAAGTCAATGTCGCTTGAAAAGCACTTCCATAGACCATAGCTACATTACTACTACGGAATTGATCGTCGACTTCGTAGCCGGCATCCTGCACACGGACAACATCCGGTAGAAATTGACTGTGGCAGTAGCAGATATCACTCTGTTGCAGGGTAATGACTTCAGCCATGCTGGACCTCCACTTCCTTTGATTGATTGTTCGCGCCTACAAGATCAATCTGAGCCTCAACGCCTCCCATCGTGCTGGTCAACAAGCGCTCGAAAGCCGAACCGTCACGCCGAGTGAGATTTGGTACATAACGTGAATAGACCCGAAAGAGCATTTCCGTGGTTGTGTGCCCCAGTTGCCGTGCAATCCACTCAGGGTTCTCCCCTGCGCCAAGCCACAACGTCGCCGCAGTATGGCGGCATTGGTAGGGACGACGAACCTTGAGCCCTAGATGTTGCAGCAAGGGTTTCCAGACCCGGTTATTGACGTTTTTGTAGTCGAGCGGTAGCCCCTCCCGATTACAAAAGACAAACTCCGAGAGTTTCCGAGTGCTATTTTCCTGCTCCTTCAAAGCGAGGAACACCAATTGCGACATCTGGATTTCACGTTGCGAAGAATCGGTTTTGGTATAGGCCTCCTCTCCATCCACCACTGTTTCCCGGATGAGAATAAGGCGCCGGTCGAAATCCACATACTTCCACTTCAGACCATGGATTTCGCCGGTGCGCATGCCAGTGAAGAAACGCACTGAGAAGTATTGCTTGAAGTCAATCCGGACCGTATCGATGATCTTCTTAACTTCATCGAGCGAGAACGGTTCGACATCGGTACGTTTCACTTTCAGTTGTTTGATGTTCACAAAGGGCGTGCGAAAATCAAAGCGGTCGGCGGCTTCGCAGAGAATTTGCCGCAGTGGATTCAAGATTTTATTGATCCGCGGGTTAGACAACAGGTTTTTCTTGTTCCGTGCCGGAGCTTTGGCGAGGTCTGCGCGGAAAGCAAGAATGTCTGCTTTAGTGATGTTGCCGACCGCCATCTCCCCGAACCGGGGAATCAGGCGCTTATTGATGTCGTCGCGGACCGTCTTCTGGTGGGAGGCTCGCCACTCGATGCTCTTCTCAGCAAACCAGATTTCGACAAAGTCTTTGAAGAGCGGGGTCGGTGGCTTGGTGCCGAAACCAGAAACAGCTTGGGCGATCGGAGCCACTGCAGCCTCTGGCTGCACCTGATCAAACTTGGCCGCATTTTTGCTGTTGGGAAAGAAGTTTCGGTAGTTGAAGGTGCCAAGACTTATTTCCTCTTCAATCTTGCAAAGAACCTTGCCAACACGTTTTCTATTGGCAGCACCGTCAGTAAGTGAAGTTTGTTCGCGACAACGCTGTCCTTGGTAGTAAAAATCAATGATCAGCGTTCCCGTCTCTTTTCGGAGCTGGATACTAGCCATGACAAACACCTCCGTTTGCCATCGGAATTGCAAAGCTCTGCGCGCGCATAGCCCTCATATCCGCTTCAACTTTTTCCCAAATGTAGAGTATTTTGCGACCGCCGAATGGACGGATGTAATGGACCCCTTCGAGCAAAACGCTGTCTTTCAGGCGCTCACGGATAGTGCGTGAATCGTACTTAATCCGAGAGGAAAGCTCGTCGGTAGTGAGATAAGTTTGCGACATCTTCGACCCTCCTTGGTTAACTTAACAATCATTAGTACGCCTAATCGCACTAATGTAAATGTAGTTTAACATTCGAGAGTCATCAATGCAAGTCTAGATTATCTTCTGTTAAACTAGACGAACAATGATTCGCTACCGCATACAAGAATTACTTGCTGATAAGCAGTTCAAAGAAGGGCGTCGTGTCACGCTCCTCGAACTTGCCGAAGCCACTGGAATTAGCCGAGTGACCCTTTCCAAAATGGTCAACCAGCGGGGCTATGGAACACTGACGGACCATCTGAACAAATTGTGTTCTTACTTTGGATGTCGAATTGAGCAATTAGCGGAATATGTTCCCGATGAGAACACCGGCAACTCATCTGAAAGTGCTGACTAATTGGTAGTTGCAGCAGGCAAGTCACTGCAGGCAGTAGTCATTTTGCCAATTACTCAGACAGTTCTTGATGAACTGTAGTCACATACTGGTCTCAGAATAGTCACAGTATGGTCACAAAATGAAAACGGGTTAGGTGATGATCACCTAACCCGTTGATATTTTGGCGCGCCCGAGACGATTCGAACGTCCGACCACTGCCTTCGGAGGGCAGTACTCTATCCAGCTGAGCTACGGGCGCTTGGGATCGGCGATTCTACCCTTCCCCGTCGCTTGCGTCCATTGCGGCCTTTCGATTATGCTGTTGGTAATTATTAATTTTGATTAATACTTTAAATCTATCATGCCCCTTGACCAGCATCGAGAGCTCTCCCACGAAGATGTCCAGAAGGTGATGTCTACGGTCGACATCCCGTCCTGTCCGAATGCCGTGACCGATGCGATGAAGGAAGCGCAGAAGGATGAGCCAGATCTGAAGCGCCTGGCCGACGTGATCTCCGGCGATCCCGGCATGTCGGCAGCGGCGTTGAAGCTGGCGAACTCGCCGCTGTTCGGGGTGAATAACCCGGTGTCCAGCGTGCGCAAGGCGGTGGAGCGGCTGGGCATCACCAATGTGGTCTGCGTGGTGGTGGCCTCGGCCTTGAAGGCGAGCATCACCGGGCTGCCAGCGGCGTGGATCGATAGTTTCTGGAAGCGGACGACGATGCTGGCGCTGGTGGCCAGCCTGATCGCCCGCCGCCAATATGGTGTTTCACCGGATGCGGCCTACACCTACGCGCTGTTCCACGATGCCGGCGTGCCGTTGATGATGCGGCGCTTCCCGAACTACGGCGGGTTGCTGGAAAAATGCCAGGCCGAGGGCCGACTGCTGGGCGAGATGGAGGAGGAGTATTTCCCCTGCACGCATCCGATCATCAGTTCCTTGCTGGTCCGCAACTGGGGTTTGCCGCCCATCCTCGGCCAGGCGATCCGCTTCCATCACGACAACGAGGCTTACGACCTACCGGATCGGACACTGCCGGGTGGTGCGCTGTCGCTGATCGCGGTGACGCAGGTGGCCGAGCGCCTGTTGTGCGAACAACTCGGCGGCGATATCGAGGTGGGCGAGTACCTGTTCGAGCGGGCGCTCGATTTTCTCGGTATTTCGAGTGACGACCTCGACGATCTGCGTTCGCGGATCGTGGCGGCCATCGAAAACGGCGGGGATTGAGCCGGCCGCTCAGTCGAAGAAAGTGCGGGCAGCCTCGAAGCGCTGCGCGTAGTAGCCGTCGCTCAGGCGGTCGATGCGGACGCGGCCGTTGGTCGATGGTGCGTGGATGAAGCGCGTGTCGCCGATGTAGATGCCGACGTGCGACAGCGAGCGATTCAGCGTATTGAAGAAGACCAGGTCGCCGGGCCGCAGCTCGTCGCGGGCAATCGGCCTGCCGTTGCGGGCGATGTCGGCGGCGCTGCCGGCAACCTTGACGCCGGCCGCCCGGCCGTAGATGTAGCTGACCATGCCGCTGCAATCCAGCCCGGCCTCCGGGTTCTTGCCGCCGAAACGGTAGCCGGTGTCGAGCAAGCCCATGGCATACATGACCACCTCGTAGCCCTTCTCGCTGACCGGGCGGGAGGCTTGCGGTATAGTTCCCGTCGATGCTTCGGGGCGCGGCGCCGGGCCGCTGCAGGCGGCGAGCAGCAGGGCCGAGACGATCATTGCAGGCAGGATGGTGACGCGCATTCTTCCAGTGCTTTCGGGAAACATCGGCTAACTTACCGTTTCCTCAGGATTTTTCAAGACCATGAACCTCTCGAACCGGCAAATGCTACGGTCGGCCGTAAAAATTGGCCAAAATTGGAATGCCGCCGACGATGGCGCCACGTTCAGCGTGATCAACCCGGCCAACGGCGAAACGCTGGGCGAGGTGCCGCTGTGCGGCGCCGCCGAAACCCGCCGCGCCATTGAGGCCGCCAACGCGGCCTGGCCGGCCTGGCGGGCGCTGACCGCACGCCAGCGCGGCCAATTGCTGCGCGCCTGGTTCGAGCTGATTGTCGCCAACGGCGAGGATCTTGCCCAACTGATCACCGCCGAATGCGGCAAGCCGCTGACCGAGGCGCGCGGTGAGGTGGCCTATGGCGCCTCCTTTGTCGAGTGGTTTGCCGAGGAGGGCAAGCGCACCTACGGCGAGAGCATCCCGAGCACGGCGGCCAACACGCGCCTCCTGGTCGTCAAGCAGCCGGTCGGCGTCTGCGCGGCGATCACGCCGTGGAATTTCCCGCTCGCCATGATCACCCGCAAGGTGGCGCCGGCGCTGGCTGCCGGCTGCCCGGTGGTGGTCAAGCCGGCCGAGGCGACGCCGCTGACGGCGCTGGCGCTGGCCGTGCTGGCCGAGCAGGCGGGCTTGCCGCCCGGTGTCCTCAACGTGCTGACCGGCAATCCGGCGGCCATTGGCGGCGAGCTGTGCGCCAACCCGGTCGTCCGCAAGCTGTCATTCACCGGCTCGACGGCGGTCGGCCGGCTGCTGATGGCGCAATGCGCGCCGACCATCAAGAAGCTGTCGCTGGAACTGGGTGGCAACGCGCCCTTCATCGTCTTCGACGACGCCGACATCGATGCCGCAGTCGACGGCGCGCTGATCGCCAAATACCGGAACACCGGCCAGACCTGCGTCTGCGCCAACCGCTTCCTGGTCCAGGCTGGCATCTACGACCAATTCGCCGCCCGGTTCGCCGACAAGGTGCGCGGCCTGAAGGTCGGCGATGGCACCGAGGCCGGCGTCGCCCAGGGGCCGCTGATCAACGCCGCCGGCCTGGCCAAGGTCGAGGCACATGTCGCCGACGCGCTCGGCAAGGGCGCCCGGGTGCTGTGCGGCGGCGCCCGCCACGAACGCGGCGGCAACTTCTTCCAGCCGACCGTGCTGGCCGACGTGACCAATGCCATGCAGGTCGCCCGCGAGGAAACCTTCGGGCCGGTGGCACCGCTGTTCCGCTTTGAAACCGAGGCCGAGGCCATCGCCATGGCCAACGACACCGAGTTCGGGCTGGCTGCCTATTTCTACAGCCGCGACGTCGGCCGTTGCTGGCGGATCGGCGAGGCGCTGGAATACGGCATGGTCGGCATCAATACCGGCCTGATTTCCAACGAGGTGGCGCCCTTCGGCGGCATCAAGCAGTCCGGCCTCGGCCGCGAGGGCTCGAAGTACGGCATCGAGGAATATCTCGAAATCAAGTACCTCTGCTTCAACGTTCAGTGATGAAGTTCATCCTGCTCACCCTGATCGCCGGTGGTCTCTGGCTTGCCTGGCGCAACTGGCAGCGCGCCGGACGGGCCAACTTCATCGCCGGCTTTCCATTGCGCGAACGCCTGGATCGCCGCCTCGCGGCACGTCGACCGGAACTCGACGAGGCGCAGCGCGACGAGGTGTTCGAAGGGCTACGCGATTATTTCCTGATCTGCAATCTCGCAGGCCGACGCATGGTCGCCATGCCCTCGCAGGCGGTGGACGATGCCTGGCATGAGTTCATCTTGTTCACCCGGCAATACGACAGTTTTTGCTCGCGGGCCTTCGGCCGCTTCCTGCACCACACCCCGGCCGAAGCGATGAGTACGCCAACGCAGGCCAGCGACGGCCTGAAGCGGGCCTGGCGACTGGCCTGCGCCCACGAGAAGATCGACCCGAAAGCACCGGAACGCCTGCCCCGGCTGTTTGCGCTCGACGCGGCACTGGGCATCGCCGGCGGCTTCGTCTATCAACTGGATTGCCTGGCAGCCAGCGGAGGTGCGGCGGGATCTGGTTTTTGCGCCAGCCACATCGGCTGTAGCAGCGGCTGTTCGGGCGACTCCGGCGGTTCGGACAGTTCCGACGGCGGAGGCGATGGCGGCGGTTGTGGAGGCGGCGGCGACTAAGCCGGCTCAGGCTGCATCGGCCGAGAAGACGACGACGCGGTTGCGGCCGGCATTCTTGGCCAGATAGAGCGCCAGGTCGGCGGACTGCGATAGTTCGTCCGGCGTCTTGCCGTGATCGGGATAGGCGGCAACGCCGGCCGAGGTGGTGAAGGTCAGTTCGAACTTGCCGAAGGGCACCCGGATGTCGGCGATCTTCTGCCGCCAGGCTTCGGCCCGCTCGGCGGCGGTGGCCAGCGGCATGTGCGGCATCAGGATGATGAATTCCTCGCCGCCGTAACGGCAGAGCACGTCTTCATGGCGGATGTCGGCGCGCAGAGTTTCGGCCAGGACAACCAGCGCCTGGTCACCGGCCTGGTGGCCGTAGGTGTCGTTGATCTGCTTGAAGTGGTCGAGATCGAGAATGACCAGCGACAGCGGATAGCCTTCGCGCCGCGAGCGCGACAGTTCGCGCTCCAGCGTTTCGTCGAGATAGCGGCGGTTGAAGCAGCCGGTCAGGCTGTCGCGGATCGCCTGTTCCTGCAGGGCGACGTGCAGGTTTTCGATCTGCTCCAGTTGGCCACGCAATTTGTCGTTGGCTTCGCGCAACTGGGCTTCGACCCGGCGCCGCTCGGTGATGTTGCGCGACACGCCGAGCACCGACTGCGGTTTGCCCTCGGTATCGAGCAGGAAGCTGGCGACGACTTCGGAGACCACGGTGCCGCCATTCTTGTGCGGCTGCTCGACCTCGGTCATCGCTGACAGGGCGCTCTGGTCGCCGGCTGCGATCCGGCTTAGGTGCTCTTCGAGCATCGCCATGATCTTGGCGTGGGACTCCGGCAGCAAGGACGCCGACAGGGGCTGGCTGACCACTTCCTCGGGCGAGAACCCGCGCGCGCCCTCGACTGACGGGCTGACATAGGTAAAGCGCCGGGTATTGAGATCCAGGGTCCAGATGACGTCCTTGCTGTGCTCGGCCAGTTGCCGGTAGCGCTCTTCGCTGGTGCGCAGCGCCCGCTCGAAGACGCGGCGGGTGATCATTTCGCGGCTGAGGCTGCGCGTCAGGCGGGCAAAATACAGGGCGGCAATGGCGACGGCGGCGATCAACATGATCGCGCCGGTCAGCGCGAAGCCAAACCAGGATGGCAACTTGCGTTCTTCGGCCTCGAAAATCAGACCGGCGATCGAGTGCTTCTCCGGCAGCATTTCCAGTTCGGCGTAGGTCTGCGCGATCTGTTGCCAGCGGGCGGCCGATTGCTGGCCGATTTCGACCAGTTCGGGCTGCATCAGGCGCTTCAGTTCATTGGCCTCGAACAGCAGGTGCTCGCGGGTGTGGCGCTTGGAATATTTCTTCAGGATCAGGTCGGCGATTTCGTCGGGGTGCGCCATGGCATAGGCCCAGCCCTCGATGGCCGCGGCCCGGAAGGCGCGCACGCGGGCCGCCGAGTGGCGGGCGCGGGCTTCGCTGGTGAACAGCGTGTCGCCGTAGAAATGAATACCGACCGCCGACGGGTTCAGGGCGAGATAAGGGAAGCCGGCCTCGCGCAGCACGTAGGGCTCGTCGGTCAGGTAGGCCGAGAGTGCATCGACGCGACCGGAAATCAGGTCTTTGGGGTCGTAGGTGTGCGCCACCGCCGTGTAGTTGGCGATGCCTTCCCGGCGCAGATAGGCGAACAGTTCCGATTCGTGCGGCGTCAGCATGATGCGGCCGCCGTTCAGTGCGTCGATACTGGTGATCTTGCGCCGGTTGACGAGCAGGACCAGCGGCGAGTTCTGGACGATGGTGGCGAGAGCGACCACCGGTTCGCCCTTGGCCCGATGCAGGGCCAGTTCCGATGCCGCCACGCCGTAATCGGCCTCGCCACCGAGCACGGACTGAATCGGATCCTGCCCATCGCTCAGTTCGCGCAGCCTGACCTCGAAGCCGGCATCACGAAAGTAGCCCTTTTCAATGGCGGCGTAATAGCCGCCAAACTGGAACTGGTGCTTCCAGTTCAGTTGCAGGACGACCTGCTCCAGCGCCTGGGCTGGCACAAGAAACAGGGCGAGGAGGAATATGACGAAAATACGCACAGGCGTAATTATGTATTAAACCAGGCGAATTAGTTATTTGTGATAGGTCCGGCTGCTGCCCGAAGACCCGCCATGGCCGGAGTTGGCGACGTTGTCGAACATGTTCCAGCCCTGCTGTTGGGCATAGGCGAAGAGCAGCACGGCGAAAATACCGCTGGCCAGCGTGAATTTGTCGAACATCAGTCGTCGCCTCCGTCGGCACCGTCGCCAACCGCGGGAACATGGTCGCTCTCGGCCCAGCGCCGGCCTTCGAAGGCCGCGCGGCGCATGGTGGTGAAGATCGGGAAGATCAGCAGAAAGATCATGGCCAGCACGAAATTGGACCAGCCGGCGCCGGCGGTGTGCACTTCCAGCCGGTTGCGGACGGCGACCGACTTGTCCGGCGCCATGTCGGGGTCGACGGTCAGGTAATAGGTGCCGGCCGGGATGTTCAGGAAGACCACCTCGTCGTCCCGGCTGCCTTCGGTCCATGCGCCATCGTCGTAGCCGCTGTAGAAGGACAGTTCGCGGGCGGCCGGCCAGGCGGCGCCGGTCCCCTTGTTGACCAGCAGCAGGTCGAGGCCGATCCAGTTGTTGTCGAGCGAGGTCGAATTGCGCACGGCGATCTTGCGCGGCTTGCCGGTGATCTCGAATTCCCGGGTCTGGACTTCGTCGGTGCTACGCGGCTCGAAGGTGAAATCCTGACGCAGCAACTGCTTGCCGCCGGAAATGAAGACGAAAAAGAGCTGAATGACGAGGGCGACCAGCGCCAGTTTGCCGAACAGGCTCCAGACCCGCCGGTTGGTGTCTGCCCAGGGATTCGGCTGGTTGGCGAAGACGCCGATCGGCTTGGGCAATTCGCCCGGCAGCTTGAAGGCCTCGGCAATCGTTTCCGGCACGACGTAATAGCCCTGCGACCAACTCAGGTCGTTGTCGGTCGATTCGCGCGACAGCATCAAGGGCGGCGCAACGTAATCGACGACGCGACTGGTTTCGCCGCGCTTGACCCGCCAGGTGAATTCGCCGGCGACCTGGATCACTTCGGCCGCCTGGGTGGTGGAGAAGTGTTTGTAGCTCTGGCCGCCGTATTGCATGGCATCGATTTCGATGATGCCGCTGCTGGCCGGCGGGTTGGACAGCACGTCGGCGATGTTCCAGTGGCCGTTGTATTCGGTCAGCCAACGATAAGTGCCATGTTCCCCGGCGAGCAGGTATTCGCGCCAGTCGTAGGCGATGCCGTCGACCTTGGTCTGTTTGACCAGAAAGCCGATGACTTCGACCGGTTTGTCCTCCAGCCGCCCCTTGCTGCCCAGCGGCAGGCGCGGGGTGTATTTTTCGTCGCGCTTGCCGAGGGCTTTCGACAGCACCTTGACGTTCTGGTCGGCCGTATCGACCACGGCGCCGCAGGAGACGCAGCCAACCGCCAGAATCTGCGCCGAGCGGGCCTGCATCGGCGAGCCGCAACTCGGGCAGCGGAAAACCTTGGCCTCGACGGTCGGCGTCGGCACGGCCATGCCCTCGCGCAGGTTGGCCATCTGCAGCGACTTGAAATCGACCGCCTCGCCGACGAACAGCAGGGGCGGCGTTTCAGAGTAGTCGAGCGTGGCGAAGTTGGCGCCATTGCGCAGGTCGACCGCGGCGACCGGATAGCCGGCGCCGACCTTGAACGGCAGTTCGCCCTGGCCGGCGATGCACTCGGCGTTCTCGATGTTGCTGACCGTCCATGTCTGGCTGGCCAGCACGAAACGCTGGCCGATCTTCAGGTCGTCGAAGGGCGGCAGCGCTTCCGGCACGAATTGCGCGAAGGTGAGCACATACTCTCCGCCGGCCTCCGACAGCCAGCCGGTGCGCATGTCGTCGAACAGCAGGTGCCACTCGTTCCAGATGCCCTGGCTGTACCTGATCTGGATGCGCCCGATCAGCGCGAAATGGACGCCCTTGTAGCTGCCTTCGGCGCCCAGTTGCAGTGGCGAGCGGTCCTCGACCAGCGCCGCCATCTTGCCGATGTCTTCCAGGTTCTGGTCGTGGCGGACCAGCGTGCTCTGGCAGTATTCGCAGACGGCAAAGACCGACGACGCCGATTTGAAGACAACCGGCGCGCCGCAGGAGGGGCAGGAGGCGCTGAGAGCCAAAATGCTACGGTCAGGTCAATTTTTTGAGCAATTCCGCTTTTTTTGCATCGAACTCGGCCTGGCTGAGAATGCCTTTTTCGACCAGTCCGTGCAGCTTTTCCAGCGTCGCCACGACCTCGTCGGCCGATACCGGAGCGGCGGCCTGGTTCATGCCCTGCGCCGCCGAGGCCATCGCCTGCCCCATGACCTGCCCGAAGCCGACACCGGCCCCCATGCCGACACCGAGGCCGGCCATGCCGCCCTCGTTCTTGGCCGCTTCTGGAATGGCGTTGGCGACCTGGTACTGGGTGAAGCGCTGCATGTCGCCAATCATGTTCATGCCGATCTTCTGGTCGAGTATCTTCTGCAGCTCTTCCGGCAGCGAAACGTTCTGGACGACCAGCGAGTCGAGCGCCAGCCCGAAATCGGCGAACAGCGGCGCCGCCTTGGCCAGCATCGCCTTGCCGAACTCGTCCTGGTTGGCCGCCATGTCGATGAAGGGCACGCCGGATTCGCCGAACAGGTCGGTCAGCCCCGCGACCAGCGTGTTGCGCAACTGGCCTTCGAGCTCCTCGCGGCCATAGCTGTCGCGGGTGCCGGAAATCTTCTGGTAGAACAGCTTGGGATCGGTCAGGTGGTAGGAGTAGATGCCGAAGGCGCGCAGGCGGACGATGCCGAATTCCTTGTCGCGGATGGTGATCGGGTTGGGCGTGCCCCACTTCTGGTCGAGCTGGGTGCGCGTCGAGAAGAAGTAAACATCGGACTTGAACGGGGATTCGAACAGCTTGTCCCAGTTCTTCAAATAGGTCAGTACCGGCAGCGTCTGCGTCGTCAGCTTGTACATGCCGGGGCCGAAAACGTCGGCCACCGTGCCTTCGTTGACGAACAGCGCGACCTGCGAGTCGCGCACGGTCAGGCTGGCGCCGTTCTGGATTTCCATTTCGGCCATCGGGAAGCGCCAGGCCAGCGTGCCGTCGGCATCCTCGGTCCATTGCAGGATGTCGATAAACTGTTTCTTGATGAAGTCCATCAGGGCCATGTCAGTCTCCTAGAGAGGTCAGGCGATGCAGCCGGCGTTGAGGATGCCGATGCCGAGGGAAAGCGAAGCGAGGAAGATCCCCGAGGCCAGCTTGCCCTGGGGAATGGCGTGATTGATCTGGGGCAGAGCGAAGCGCGCCACGATGTAGGCCAGCAGCTGAACGACACAGGCGACGACGCCCCAGCCGACCATGGCGCCGATGCTATGGCTGACGGCGACCGAAACGGCGATTGGCATGGCGTAGCCGACGATGGCGCCACCCAGGCTGACCGCTGCCGCGGTGTTGCCCTCGCGGATCAGGGTCAATTCACTGTACGGCGTGACGAAGACGTAGAGAACGACGAAGACGGCGAGCAAGCCGACGGCCGTCGCGAAATAGCCGGCGAAGGCCGGCAGGCTGCTGATGACCGGATCGAACATGGAATCTCCCGGAGGTGGCGCAATGACAGCGGATTGTCACCGCTCACCGGCGTTTGTTCAAGCACCAAGGCCGATTCTGGCCATGCCCTCGAGCGGCAGATTGGGAATTTCGCGGCACGGGATGTCCAGATGCCGGATCAGCGTCGGCGCATTGCCGCCGGACAGCAGGCATTGCTTGTCGACCGCCCCCAGCCGTCGCCAGGCCCGCTCGATGGCCCCGACCTGCGCTTCGACGACGCCGGTCACGATGGCATCGTCGGTGCACCGGGGCGTCGCGGTGTATTCCCCAGCGGCGAAGGGCAGTGCCGCCGTGTCCGTCGCCAGCGCGCGGCGCATCAGGTCCATGCCGGGAAGGATCATGCCGCCGAGAAAACTGCCGTCGGCGTCCAGCGTATCGATGGTCGTCGCCGTTCCGGCCATGACCACGATAGCCGCAGAGGGAACGATGCCGCGGGCGCCGATCAGCGCACACCAGCGGTCGATGCCCAATTTCTCCGGCTGGTGATAAAGATTGGTCACCCCGCAACGGGTGAATTCGGAACGCAGGTCGATCCAGGTCGCCGGCCATGCCGCCAGGCTGTCGCGAATCCGCCGCCCGGCCTCGACGCCCGCGACATTGGCCAGAACGACCCGCTCCGCCGCTTGCCATTCATCCAGTAGCTGCCCGAGCCGCCCGACGTCGGCATGTGCCACCGCCCCCTGCGCCAGCCACCGGCTGCCATCATGGACGCCCCATTTGATGCGGGTATTGCCGCTGTCGATGCAGACGATCATGCGTTTGCCGCCCCGCTTCCGCTCGCTACGGGGCGCACCCCAAGGGTACTTTCTGCGGGGCGCAGGCTGACATCGCCAGAATGGATGCGCTCAATACCCGCGCCGGTTTCCAGCAACAAGGCGCCATCGTCATCGACGCCCAGGCAGCGCCCGATCAAGGGCGCCGCCTCATCGGCCAGAATCTGCACCAGCTGACCCTGCCACGCGTGGTAATGCTGCCATTCCAATTTCAGGCAAAAAAAGCCTTCGACCGTAAGCTTTTCCAATATCCCGACCAGATGGACGAGGATGGCGGCCAGCACCGCATGGCGATCATGCGCCAGCGAGGATGCCTGATTCAGTCCGGTCACCGGCATAAGGAAATCGCCGCTCGGCGCGTCCAGATTGATACCGATGCCGATGATCGCTTGCGTTCCCCGCCGGTCGCTGGCCAACTCGATCAGCACGCCGGCCAGCTTGGCAAATCCATCGTTCGATTGAATCAGCACATCGTTCGGCCATTTAAGGCGCACGCCGGATACGCCGAGCGCCTCCAGCGCCTGGGCCAGCCCCAGGCCTACGGCCAGCGACAGGCCGCTGAGCCGGGAAACCGGGCCGGGAAACCGCCAGAGCAGGGAAAAGGTCAGGCTGGCTTCGGGCGACGATAACCACGTCCGCCCCCGCCGACCACGGCCGGCACTTTGCCGGTCGGCGACGACCACGGTGCCGGCCGGCGCCCCCCGGTCGGCCCGGCGCATCAATTCGCTGCTGGTCGAATCGCATTCGTCCAGCGCGTCCACGTCGAAACGCCCGGCCAGGTGACCCAGCCGGGGCTTGAGCAATACGGGATCGATCAGTGCCATGCGGCGGATTTTAGGGCGGATTCGCCCTATTCCGCCATGTGTTCCTTGCCGCCGTCGATGCCAAGTTCGGCGATCTTGCGGGTGATCGTGTTGCGCCCGATGCCCAGCGCCTGGGCCGCCTCGATCCGCCGGCCGCCGGTGTGCGCCAGGGCCCGCGAAATCAGGATGCGTTCGAAGGTCTGCGCCAGCACGCCATGCACATCCGGCACGCCGCGCGCCAGCATGCGGTCGACCTCGCTTTCGAGCGCGCTTTCCCAATCGGTGGCCAGCGCCACCGGCGTCGCGTCGCGCAACTCGCCGGGCAGATCACCGATTTCGACCTGCTGCCCCGGCGCCATCACGGTCAGCCAGTGACAAAGGTTCTCCAGCTGACGGACGTTGCCCTGGAAATCCAGCCCGGCCAGATACTTCAGCGCCGGATCGGACAGCCGCTTGGTTTCGACGCCGAGTTCCCGGGCACTTTTCTGCAGGAAGTGCCGGGTCAGCAGTGGAATATCCTCACGCCGCTCACGCAGCGCCGGCAGGCGAACCCGGATCACGTTCAGGCGGTGGAACAAGTCTTCGCGGAACAAGCCGTCCCTGACCCGCGTTTCAAGATTCTGGTGCGTCGCCGCAATGACCCGGACATTGGCCTTGATCGGCGAATGGCCGCCTACCCGGTAAAAGTGCCCATCGGACAAAACACGCAGCAGGCGCGTCTGGAGTTCGGAGGGCATGTCGCCGATTTCGTCGAGGAACAGCGTGCCGCCCTCGGCCTGCTCGAAGCGGCCGCGCCGCTG
>Ga0066464_1000046_pt1 | contig 65903 bp, 56 predicted proteins | sample LakWasMe94_HOW11_2_FD_59583 | JGI IMG/M metagenome (GOLD analysis project Ga0066464, IMG submission 59583) | Freshwater sediment methanotrophic microbial communities from Lake Washington under simulated oxygen tension - Sediment Metagenome 94_HOW11 | ecosystem: Environmental > Aquatic >...
CGCCGACTTCAAGTATGTCGTGATGCCGATGCGTATTTGATTTGATTGATAACACAATTCACAAGGGGGCTGCCGTGGGTAAGGCGAGCCCCTTTGCCACATTTTTGGAATGCTAATTTTTTGGCCGACGGGCGCCTTCTCCTTTAGCAGGAGAGAGAATCCGACCGCTAAACCGTTCTTTCAGACGTAACTCGATTCATCAGAAGGCAGCCATGTCCGCAATCCCCCAAGAAAACACCCCGCAACCGCAAAGCAGCCAGTACGGTGCATCCTCGATCCAGATTCTCGAAGGCCTAGAAGCAGTCCGCAAGCGCCCGGGCATGTACATCGGCGATACCTCTGACGGCACCGGCCTGCACCACTGTGTCTTCGAAGTGCTGGACAACTCGATCGACGAATCGCTGGCTGGGCACTGCACCGAAATCCACGTCACCATCCATTCCGACAATTCGATCTCGGTCACCGACAACGGCCGTGGCATTCCGACCGGCATCAAGTGGGACGACAAACACGATCCCAAGCGCAGTGCCGCTGAAATCGTGATGACCGAATTGCACGCCGGCGGCAAGTTCGACCAGAACTCGTACAAGGTCTCCGGCGGTCTGCACGGCGTCGGCGTATCCTGCGTCAACGGCCTGTCCAAGCTGCTCAAGCTCACCATCCGTCGCGACGGCAAGGTGCACTACATGGAGTTCGCCAAGGGCATTCCGCAAAACCGCGAAATCGAAACCCAGGAAGGCGTCACTGTATCCCCGATCAAGGTCATCGGCGACACCGACAAGCGCGGCACCGAAGTGCACTTCTGGGCCGATGAAGAGATCTTCAACAATGTCGAATTTCACTACGACATTCTGGCCAAGCGCATCCGCGAACTGTCCTTCCTCAACAACGGCGTGCACATCAAGCTGACTGACCAGCGCACCGGCAAGGAAGAGGACTTCGCATTCGAAGGCGGCACCCGTGGCTTTGTTGAATACATCAACAAGAGCAAGAGTGTTCTGCACCCGACCATCTTCCAGGCCACCGGCGAAAAAGTCTCCGACCAAGGCACCAACATCACCGTCGACGTCTCGATGCAATGGAACGACGCCTACAACGAGCAAGTACTCTGCTTCACCAATAACATCCCGCAGCGCGACGGCGGCACCCACCTGACCGGCCTGCGCGCTGCGATGACCCGCGTCATCAACAAGTACATCGAAGAACACGACTTCGCCAAGAAAGCGAAAGTCGAAGTCGCCGGCGACGACATGCGCGAAGGCCTGACCTGCGTGCTGTCGGTAAAAGTCCCTGAGCCGAAATTCAGCTCGCAAACCAAGGACAAACTGGTGTCCTCTGAAGTGCGCGGCCCGGTCGAGGAAATCGTTGCCAAGACGCTGACCGACTACCTCGCCGAAAAACCGAATGACGCCAAGATCATCTGCGGCAAGATCGTCGAAGCCGCCCGCGCACGTGAAGCCGCGCGCAAGGCGCGCGAACTGACCCGCCGCAAGGGCATCATGGACGGTCTCGGCCTGTCCGCAAAACTCGCAGATTGCCAGGAAAAAGACCCGGCGTTGTGCGAACTCTATATCGTCGAGGGTGACTCCGCAGGCGGCTCGGCCAAGCAAGGTCGCGACCGCAAGTTCCAGGCGATCCTGCCGTTGCGCGGCAAGGTGCTCAACGTCGAAAAGGCCCGCTTTGAAAAGATGCTGTCCTCCGAGCAGATCACCACCCTGATCGCCACACTCGGCACCAGCATTGGCCCGGATGAATTCAACGTCGAGAAGCTGCGCTACCACCGCATCATCATCATGACCGACGCGGACGTCGACGGCGCCCACATCCGCACACTGCTGCTCACGCTGCTGTATCGCCAGATGCCGGCGCTGGTTGAGCGCGGTCACGTCTACATCGCCCAGCCGCCGCTGTACAAGGTCAAGCACGGCCGGGACGAGCGTTACCTCAAGGACGACGTCGAAGAAGCCAGCTACATGATGCAGATCGCGCTGAACGACGCAGCCCTCATCCCGACCGACGGTGCACAACCGATCGTCGGCGACGCACTGTCCGAACTGGTCCGCCAATACAACACCGCGAATGCAATCATCATGCGCCTGTCGCGCGCGGTTGACGATGCCGCCCTGTCAGCCATCATGACCGGCGTCACGCTCAACCTCGACAGTGTCGCCAACGCCGAGACCTCCGCCACCGCGCTGGAAGCGGCAATCAATGACCCGAGTGTGGCAGTCATCGTCAAATCCGACGAACTGTCCGACAAACACATGCTGCGTATCCAGCGCCGTCACTTCGGCAATCTGAAAGTCAGCGTGATCGATGCCGACTTCGTGCACGGCCCGGATTACCAGGTGCTGTCCAACGCCGCCGCCACCTTCAAGGGGCTGATCGGTGCCGGCGCCATGGTCCGCCGCGGCCAAGGCGACAAGGCCAAGGAAATCGCAATCAAAGACTTCCACGAAGCGATGGATTGGCTGCGCGATGAAGCCGAGCGCGGCGTATCCAAGCAGCGCTACAAAGGCCTGGGTGAAATGAATCCGGAGCAGCTGTGGGAAACCACGATGGATCCGACGGTACGTCGCTTGTTGCGCGTGCAGATTGAGGATGCGATTGCTGCGGATCAGATCTTCACCACGCTGATGGGGGATGATGTGGAACCGCGTAGGGCGTTCATTGAATTGAATGCGCTGCAGGCGGGGAATATTGACGTGTAATAACCGTTGTAGGATTTCAGAATAGTTGATAAAAATCTCAAATAGCTGATGTAGGGTAATGAGGTATTTCGACTCGCGCCACACCGCTGCGATCAAACGACTGAAGGTTCTGAAGGTTCTGTAGGTTCTCACTTAACCTGCAAAAAGTTGTCGAGTGATACAGAAAGTGAAATTTGTGCCGAGTAAGTGAAAAACTAGTGACCGAGATAATGAAAAAGCCAGCTGTGAAGGCTGGCTTTTTCATTGCGCTTGGAATCTGGCAGTAGTGGCAGCTCAACGCGTTAGTGCAGACATTGCTTAAATTCAGTTGAAGCTCGGCAAGCGACCCGAAGCAGATCTAGCCTGCTTCGGGAAGCAGCCCTTCGCCTGGAAATATCGGGTGGGTTTCCGGCGGAGGTGCATCATCGTTTCGGCGGTGCTTCAACGCCTGTGGCTGACAGAACGGCAGGCGAAAGACGGGCGCCACGGATGGGAATTGACGCCACGGCCGTGTTCAACTCTTTCAACTCTGCGGTGCTGAAGGAAATTGAGGCAGCAGCAACGTTCTCCTCCAGGTGGGCCACGTTTGTAGTGCCCGGAATCGGCACGATCCACGGCTTCTGGGCCGTCAGCCAAGCCAGTGAGAGCTGGGCTGGCGTGACATTCTTGCGGGCCGCCCAGGTCTTAACTAGATCGGCGAGCGCCATGTTGGCCGGAAGCGCATCCGGCGCAAAGCGCGGGACGCTCGCGCGGAAGTCCGGCTTTTCAAACCGGCTTGCGGCGTTGATCGTGCCCGCCAGGAACCCCATGCCAAGTGGACTCCACGGTACAAAACCGATGCCCAATTCCTCGCACAGCGGTAGAACCTCAGCTTCAGGCCCGCGATACAGCATCGAGTATTCATTCTGGATCACAGCCACAGGGTGTTCCTTGTGCGCGCGGCGGACCGTTTGCAGGCCTGGCTCGGACAGTCCGTAGTGAAGCACCTTGCCTTGCCTCACCAGGTCCTTGATCGTACCGGCGACGTCCTCAATCGGTACATTCGGATCCACGCGGTGCTGGTACAGCAGGTCGATGCGGTCGGTGCGTAGGCGCCTTAGCTGGGCTTCGACGACTTGCCTGATGTGGTCGGGGCGGCTGTTCAAGCTGCCGCGTCGCTGACCTGTCGCCAGGTCGACGTCGAACCCGAACTTGGTGCAGATCACGGCCCGGTCGCGCAGGCTGCCTTGCAGCGCCTCGCCCAACAGTTCCTCCGACATAAAGGGGCCATAGACTTCGGCGGTATCGAACAGCGTGACGCCCAGATCCGCCGCGCGGCGAATGAGCGCGATGCCGCCTTGCCGGGTGTTGCTGCTGGAGTACAGGTCAACGACCGTCTGCGGGCTTCGGCCGGGATGCCACTGGACCCCCAGGCCGATAGGAAACACCTCAAAGGGGCCCAAGCGCCTGCGCGCCGCGGATTGGGTGCCGGAAGTCAGTTTGTCCGCAGCTGTGCTGGGCGTATTGACCGGCCCGGCACAGGCAGACAGCAGCCACGGAGCAACGCCTAGCGTGGCGGCAGCAATCAACAACTGGCGGCGCTGAACTTGCTCGACCTGGTGTGCCTCTGCCCTCGGCGCGGTCTTCAAACCTGTGTGCTTCATATGAATACTCCTTCATGTGAATAAAAAATTGTGCTCCCGAAGATCGGTTAGGGCGCAGCCTTCGATGCCGCTATCGATCCACCATTTTCTGAGAGGCTGGCGAGTACCGTTCTCCCTGCACGGGAATCCGTGAAATCGCTCCATTGATCTCGCTTAACTCAGCAGGAGCCAGTACCACCGCTGCGGCGCCAAGGTTTTCCTCAAGGCGATGCAGCTTGCTGGTGCCCGGGATCGGCACAATCCAGGGCTTTTGCGCCAGCAGCCATGCGAGCGCGATCTGGGCCGGGGTCACCTTCTTGTTACTGGCGATTTCCGCGATAAGGTCGACCAGTGCCTGGTTTGCCTTGCGCGCTTCCGGGGAGAAGCGCGGCACGGTGTTGCGAAAATCGCCGGGATCTAACTGAGTTGCCTCGTTGATCGCACCTGTCAAGAAACCTTTGCCGAGCGGACTGAACGGCACGAGGCCGATACCAAGCCCTTCGAGCACGGGCAGGATCTCGTCTTCGGGCTCGCGCCACCACAAGGAATATTCACTCTGCAGCGCGGTCACCGGCTGCACCGCATGCGCACGGCGGATCGTTCGGACACCGGCCTCCGACAAGCCGAAATGCTTGACCTTACCTTGGCGGATCAGGTCCTGAACGGTACCTGCCACATCTTCGATGGGAACGTCGGGGTCGGCGCGGTGCTGATAGAAGAGATCGATACGGTCTGTCCTGAGCCGTTTGAGCGACTGCTCAGCCACTTCGCGGATGCGTTCGGGCCTGCTGTCCAGACCACTACGTGGGTCGCCATTGCGGAATCCGAATTTGGTGGCAATGACCACCTGGTCGCGGAAAGGCGCCAACGCTTCCCCGACCAGTTCTTCGTTGCCGCCGTATGCTTCGGCGGTGTCAAACAGGGTGACACCTTGCTCAACTGCCGCCTGGATCACCTTGATGGCGTTCTGCCGTTCCGCTGCCGGGCCATAGCCGAAACTCAATCCCATGCAGCCAAAACCGATGGCTGATACGCGCAGTCCGCTGTTTCCTAATTCACGCTGTTGCATCGCTGTTCTCCTGTACGTGGAAGAGGATCGTTTGGGACACGATCCTCTTCCATTCCAACTGATACCAGCTACTGTAGTGGCAAAGAAGTTATTTGATTAGCCGGTATAATTCGCATGCCTTTATTAGCAAATCTAATGAATCGTGAAAGAGAACCTCAATGACCTCGCGGCGTTCGTGGTGGTGGCGCGTGAGGGCAACTTTACGCGTGCAGCCGCGCAACTTGGCGTGTCACAATCGGCGCTTAGTCAGACAGTCCGCGGGCTCGAAGAGCGTCTGGGGTTGCGCTTGCTCACCAGAACAACCCGGCGCGTCGCACCGACCGATGCGGGCGAACGCCTGCTTGCCACAATCGGGCCCCGGCTCGAAGGAATCGAAGCCGATCTCGCAGCATTGGGTGAACTAAGGGACAAACCAGCCGGCAATATACGGATTACGGCTTCCGAACATGCGGCCGATTCCATCCTGCTGCCGAGGCTGGCGAAGCTGCTGCCGGACTATCCCGACATCAAGGTCGAAATCAATACCGACTACCGTATGATCGACATCGTGGAGCAGCGTTTCGATGCGGGCGTACGGCTTGGTGAATATCTTGCCAAAGACATGATTGCGGTCCGTATCGGCCCAGATGTGCGGATGGCGGTTGTGGGCGCACCGAGCTATTTCGCCAAGCGGCCAGTGCCGAAGAAACCGCAGGATTTAACGGACCACAACTGTATCAATATCCGCTTGCCAACTCACGGAGGTTTGCTCCCATGGGACTTCAAGAAAGGGAAGCACGAGCTGAATGTGCGCGTTGAGGGGCAATTCATCTTCAACGGCTTTCCACAAATCCTCAACGCGGCACTGGCCGGCATGGGGTTAGCCTTCACGCTGGAAGAGGTCACACAAAAACATGTTGCGGAAGGCCGCCTCGTACGCGTGCTTGACGATTGGTGCAATGTCTTTCCGGGATACCACCTTTATTATCCGAGTCGGCGGCAGCCGTCTCCGGCATTTGCATTGATCGTAGACGCTTTGCGTTACCGCGGGTAAGCGTCCTTCGTTACAAATCCGCTGCCGTAGCGCTACTGCGGCAGAATTCCGTACGTGGCCGCCATACCAACTAGCCACCTCACACCTGGCACTAAAGCACAAACTCCCGCGCCTGACCTGTCACTCTTGTTGCGGTTCAAATCTCCCGACTCCTCCACTGTACTGCCCTAAATACCTCGGTAGCACCGGACACAGACCATACGAGATTTCCAGCATGATTCATAAGTCGGGCTTATCAGCCTATGCAAATTACATAGGCTAATCAAATAGACCGCAGTTGGCTAAAGTATCAGCAAATGAATCTGCCGATATGGACACGCCGACCGATTCCCTCGATATGGACCAAAGCGCGTTCATAGACGCGGCCATAGCGACGGGTAACCCAGATGGAGACCTACTGGCTATAAGACGGAAGAGCATACGTGCACCTCGGAGAATGCTATGAGTCACCGCAAAACCCTTTCCCGCAGAGATCTACTGAAAGCATCTATGGCGATACCCTTCTTAGCAACTACCAGGTCGTCCGTCGCTGCAATGGAATCCAGAGAGCTCCCGGCAAGCAATGTGCTGGTAGCCTATTTCTCGCGCAGCGGGAATACGCGAGTCATTGCTGGCCGGGTTCACCGTGCGTTGGGTTCGGCACTCTTTGAAATCCAGCCTGCTACCCCTTATCCCGAAGACTATGAGGAAACGGTTGAGCAGGCGCGGCGTGAGCGTGACAGCGGCTACAAACCGCTACTCAAGGCGACAGTTCCGAATATCGCGGACTACACAACCGTGTTCCTTGGTTTTCCCATCTGGGGAGAAACCGCGCCGCCGGTGATCCGGTCGTTCTTGGCCAACCATGATCTGTCGGGCAAGACCCTGATTCCGTTCATCACCCATGGGGGCTATGGGCTTGGCAACAGCTTGTCGGTGCTCGCTGCACATGTGCCGCGAGCGCGGCTGCTCGACGCCGGCTTGACTATGGAAGCCGATCAGGAAAGGCGAACCCTTGAACACGTTAACCGCTGGCTCAGTGAAATCCAGGCAAAAGGTCAGATAAAGAGATAGCGCAATGGTTATCAGCACGCATTAATAACACTACCAAGGACAAAGAATGCAAATAAACACCGTTGCTACTGCCGCTGCGCTGTCGCTTTTGCTGTCGTCAGCGACTGCCGCGGAACCGCCAAGGATTGCTGTCACCCGCATCGGATCTCAGCCCTCCAGCGTTGGTCCTGAACAAAACTTTACCGGTTCGGCGCGCGTCGACTCTCGTTTCCAGGCTGCTGCGCCTGCACGCGTTGGCGGCGGGATCGTTACGTTCGAGCCGAGCGCCCGCACCGCATGGCATTCGCACCCGTTGGGACAGACACTGATCGTCACGACAGGCGTCGGTCTGGTCCAGCAATGGGACGGACCGGTTCAGGAAATCCGTCCAGGCGACGTCGTATGGATTCCACCGGGCGCCAAACACTGGCATGGTGCTAGCCCGACCGTGGGCATGAGCCATGTAGCGCTAGCGGAAGCCTTGGACGGCAAATCAACCGACTGGATGGAAAAGGTCAGCGACGCGCAATACAGGTCTCGGCCATAACTCCCCAAATAAGTTGGAGGCTACACATGAACAAGTCACTCGCAAGTTTCCTCGTAACTGCAGCCACGGCGCTGGCCGCCAGCATGCCCTCAGCAGCCCATGCACAACCCTCGGCGCCTGCTGCACCCCCATCCTCTGCCCAGGCCCCAAAGGCGCCGCAGACGACGGCACAAAAGATGTTTGGTGACGTCTCCCCTAAACTGGCCGAGCTCACGGACAACATCCTGTTCGGCGACGTTTGGGAGCGCCCGGGCTTGTCAAAACGTGACCGTAGCCTGGTGACGGTGAGCGCACTCATCGCCATGAACCGCCCCGACCAGCTGCGGTCGCATCTCGCCCGCGCAAGGGATAACGGCGTCACACAGGAGGAGTTGATCGAAGCGATTACCCATCTCGCGTTCTATGCTGGTTGGCCTAGCGCGGTAACGGCAATTTCGGTGGCGAAGGAAGTTTTCCAGAAGAAGTAACACAGAGCGCGCAGATGCGCTGAAGGTCTGCTTTCGAGCCATAGCCACAGGCTGCGAGAGACCGGTATTGGCCGTCTGCCGCAGGTGGCGTTAAGCCTTACGACGTCTGGTAAACAGCTTTTTCCAGCCGCTTTAACAGCGAAACACAACGCAGCCTGACGGCTTCTTCTTTGCGTTCCAAGGTAGTCCAACGACATCGACGTAGGTGTATCGCACCGCGGATCTCCTCCTAACTCCCGTCCAGCAGTACGACGCATAAGGATAGTGATCCATTCAAACGCCAGTTCACTAGGTATGGTGTTTCTAGTGGTCTGCTAAAGCGCGTGGCTGAAATTCAAGTACACGCTTATCCACATGGGCCAACATGCCCATATTTGTAACACCGACCATAGGTTGCGCAATGTCCATCGCCTTAGCGAGGCCATGCCCAAAATTCTTGACCTCGAGTGCAGCCACTTCATCCGTTTTCTCTCCGTTTGCCACCTCTTTTTTTCTGGCTTCCACAAATTCCGTGAAGGAGGACAAAATGCGGTACGCGAATAAGAAAAAGTCAATTTCTTCGGTTTCCATTTATTTCTTCCTTTATTCTCTATGTTGACTACAGTGCTGAGCGACGTTGGATGCGGACGAACCGGTGTCCGCCCGTCTCGCGTATTGACATCTGCCATGTGGATTACCTCACACGGCGCTCAGGAGAGTTCGCGACCGGGAAGAAGTACGCCGGCTTCGCTGTACTTCCAGTTTTTCACTTCGATGGCGAGCGCGTCCTCGCATGCGCAGTCGAGCGGCGCGCGGCCTTGGTAGCACGCGGTTGCGTACTCGCGGTACCAGTCAATTTCCTGCTGATCAAGGCCGATCTGCTCCGGGCGACAGATGCCTCGCTCCAGATGACGCCGCTGCAACTCGTCGATCTTGCCTTCCTTTGATAAGCGCCTCACCGTGTCCATGCAAAAATCGGCCGTGTGCGTGCCGTCGGGCCGCTTAAGCAAGGTCAGCACACTCAGGTACTTGTTATTGAGCATGGGCTGAATGATTTCCTCCATCTCGTTGCCCTGAATGGCTTTGATTTGGATACCAGCCGCAACGTCCGTTCCCATCAAGGTCAACGGCTGATGCGTTACTGCCGGCGTCACGGATTTCTTTGCCGCACGCAGGAATATCACGTCTACGCCGCTCTGCGGCGCATGAAAGAACGGAAATTTCTTGCGGGTTTTCGTCAGGCCAGTGCCAACTGCAAAAAACTTGTCAACGAAGCTGTCTTGCGGTCGGCTCGCGCGTAACGAACACCACTGGATCGCTCTGCGGCCAACAAGACGCATCTTGTCGTTAATGCAGCGCACGACGTAGGCTTCCAGTGCGAGGCCGACGAACGATGCGACCGGCTCGTTCGTCCTGAAAATGAGTTGCCCGGCGGCGCCGAGAATGCAGTGGCCAGTCTGCAGCGCGTCCTGGATGAAGACGTCACGGAATCGATCTTCCAGAACGCGTGCGCGCAGCAGCGCGTTCTGACGCACCCACGGATGGCCGGGGTCAAAAACAGAAAAGTCGCCGCTGTCGGAAAGCAGATCAATCACACACGAGGTTGCTTCACTATTGCACAGTTGCTCACTAGTAGACATGACATACATATTTGCAAATTTCCTAATCAGTGCGGGCCCTTGGAACGTGTTTGTTCGACACGGTGCCCGGTATCAGTAGTGGCGCACGCCGGCGTAGCCGGCCTTGATGCGCAGGTCTTTATGAATCGATTTGGACTGGTCGGTAGACAAGCCGCGGTGCCGGCCGGGCACGCTTGAAGATGGCGCGTGCCATCAGAAAAACGAAGCTGACGTCACCGCGTACGTCGGCAGGTCGTTACCAGCCTCCGTCGTCCGCAGCGTTTTCCTGGATAAGTTCTTCCAGCGCACGGCGGATCCGGTTGGACGCTAGGTAGCGGCACGCATTGGCAGCAAGGTCGAACGCCTGATGCTTACTCAGCATGTCGAGGGTCTTGGCATTGTCCCAGGCGCCGCGGAACGCCTCGTCGATTCGACCGGTACTCATGTGGCCGGAGCCGTTCATGCCGTTGGCGTCCAGAACCCAGCCGGCGAGAAAGGCAAGCGATGCCTGGGCAGAGGGCTGCGCGCCGGCTCGGCCGGTCGCGGTCCCGCGATCAAATTCATCGTCGTCGAAATCCGGACCTTGATGGACTGGATATTCGCCGCGCTGCTCAGCAGGCGAACGGTGGTCGATGAAAGGCGTCTCGTTCAGGCGAAGGGTGGGGTATGCCCAACCCCGTTTTCCGCTTGGCTGCAAACGCAGGTTACCGCGCAATCCCAGCTGGCGGTTCGTTCGATAGAACAGCGCCTCCGGATCCTCGCCTTGGTCGAGGTCGTAAACGACCGAGAAAGGAACGTCGACGACTTTTTCAAAGTGCTTCTGGGATGGAAAGTCCGGCGGAAGGTCAATCGTCACTGTCAGGTTTTGTTCCGTGTCGCCGTTCTCGTCGATGCCAAACTTCGCCAGCGTCTTCCACAGGGCGCTTTCTTCGCGCAGCACGTCTTGCTTGAGGAAATCCTTAAGCGTGTCGTGATTCGCAGCACCCTCGTCATGCGTTCGCTCGTCCAGCAGACCATCATGAAGCGCATAGGCCGCATTATCCGCGTCGTTGCTCACCGCACGCTGAAAAACGGCGCAGCATTTCTCTACAATGGCAGCCGGATAGCGAAGTGCAGCCATCCGCTCCTTGATCATTGCTGAATTGGGCACGTAATACCCTTGGCATCGCTCGATGCGCGCGTTCGCGGCTTTAAGGTATTGGTGCAAATTCGGATAGCCGAAGCCTGCCGCCGCCAAATGCTCGGAATGACGATGGTTAAAGGGCACTGAAGATCGAAGCTGATGATGTTCGCTGAGTATCTCGTTGAGGTAGGTCCCAGCGCGGGTGGCAACCCGCTGAAAGCGTGCGTTCATGCACTACTCCTTCGTCAAATTTGTGAAGTTCGGGCTCGAGTGCAGGTTTACACCCGAACTCCCCTTCGTAAGGAGTGGTTCGAACGTAAATAAAAAACAGGTGGTGAAACAGCGGCTTGCGGGAGCACCTGCAGCGCTCGCGCTCGCTTTGGGTGACTTTGCCACCCGCGCCTTATTATTCAAACGCAGGCGGACGTTTTTGTCAAGTTGCAACTGTCGGGCGGTTACGACAGCGGACTCTCTTGCGAGCGCGCCATGCGCGCCAACCCGTGATCTGGCATTGACGCTTGCCGTGGCTCAGGCGGGTATTGCCAAGCACGTCAGCGTTCACACCCTACGGCACAGTTTTGCGACACAACTGCTCCAAACAAATACCGATATTCGCTCTGTGCAGGAGTTGCTGGGGCACAGCGATGTGAGTACAACGGGCTGCTAATGGGGGTCGACTGCTGTCGCTTGGGCATCTTGGGCTGGAGAATGACGCATTCTTCGTGCTCACCATGTTCACTGAACATGAGCACCGTATCGTCGAGATTTTCGACACCCTTGGTAATTTTGCGGGTTGTGTTTTGATCTGATTTTTGTGCGAGCAGTTGGCGGCAGCGTGGCGCGAAGCAGTTCCGGCCATCGACTGCCCGAAAGTGATATGGCTTTCTCATACGATGCCAGCATCCGGCTGTTCGCGCTTTACTTCGAGTGAGAGTGCGCGCAGTTCGCTGACCGTTCGGTTCGTGGCTTCCAGCGTTGCGGCGAGATCATCCGCCCATTTTGTTTCGGCTTTGCGGAATTCTTCCAGCGCAACGGCGCGCGCTTCCGCGGCAGAACGGTCCTGTCCGGCCGCGCGAAGCTGTATCTGTAGGGCCGAATGAGGAGTGGCTGGGAGGTGTCCATGAACGGCCATTGCCGAGGCTCAGTTGATTGACCGAAAAGAGTCTGTTCCCGTCCTCGGGTCACCAAGCACGAGTGACCGGTCATGGTCGCACTGCGCCCGAGTCGTGACTCACGGCACCGGCGGCAATCAAACGTCTTCCGGACGTTCACCTGGAAGGTGCGACATGGTAGATACGACCCGTATCTACCTGTGACCATTCTCGAAAGCGGACCAGGTTCAGTTGACCTAGTGAGAACATCATGGTGAAAGGTATGCCATCGCTCAGTTCGCAACTGGTGCTCCAATTGCGGATCATCCGCTCTACGATGATTAAGGCTGTATCGGGATGGCGACGCGAGCGCATCTGGGGGTATGCCGCAACCGGGCGTGGCGGAGACGCTCGCTCGGGGGCACTTGGCTAATTAGGTTTCTTCATTGCGCAGTTGGGAAAACAACTGCTTCAACTCGCTTTGGGATGGTACCGGCACTCCCGCCTGGCGTTGCACCGTTTGGTTTGGCTGGTATGCGCCTTGCGGCAGGTGGCGCGCCCGGTGCTTCGGTTCGAATGGGTCATCCTCCGTAATGGCGAGACATGGCCCGAGCAGCTGCTTCAGGCAATACTGGCAAAGGGTGCTCTCGACCAGATTGCCATCCCCGAACACTGAGCCATACCCCGCACGGAAAGAAATGATCAGCGCTTCCTGATACTCCATGTCACAAGAAGATGGATCCAAGCTGCGGCCGCAGCGTTGGCAGGTACAGATCATTGAAAACTCCTCGTTTAATGTAACCGCTAGGCAAACGCTACCTCAACGGCAGCAGCCGGATTACCGAGAATGGGCAGGAATTGCCCTGATGTAGGAGAAAATTACTATAGATACACACAGCGCTGGTGTCAATACGCCGCGCTAAGGGCATCTGTCTCGGCCAACTGATCACCGCCGCCGCAGTATCCCATCCCACCCCACGCTCGCGCACAGCCGTGCGGCCTCTGGAGAAGCTGAATATTTTGACCCAGATCGCCATTAACCAATGTGATGCGCTGTGGAAACATCCGCAAGGGATATAATCGGCTCCCTCGTAATGCACTATCGTTCCCGTGACTAGTATCGACCAACTTTTAGCGCAGAGAAGCGCCAAACGGGGGAACAAGACTGGGAATAAGGAGCGGGCATACCAGCGAAGTAGCCAGTCTCGTTATCTTGCCGAACATTTCTCGTATTTCGATGAAGTGCGCCCTCATCTGTTCCAACCGCAGACCAACCCCACCATCGGCCCGCTGTCGAAGGCCTCCGACGTCCTTTCCTTCCTTGACGACCAGGGCTGGATTACGCGAAAAAACCAGCACGCATGGAAACTATCCGATGACCCGGAGGTGCGCAGCTATCTCTCCGGGGGATGGCTTGAAGAATACGTCTATCTGGCACACGTGAACGCCGGGGCCGATGAAGCCTATTTTGGCCAGGAAATCGAGTGGGAAGTGAATGGTGTTCATGGGAATAATGAAATCGACGTGATTGCGCGACGCGGTTCGTTACTGTCATTTACTTCCTGTAAAACCATCAAGGTCCCAAAAGGGAGTGGCCATTCCGAGCAGTTGAGAGGCTTTCTGAGTGAAGCCGACTACTGGAATATTCATTTTGCAGACGATGCCGGCAGAGCACTGCTTGTCACCACGGCCGATTATTACGACGAACAGGACAAAGGCAAGCACCGCTATCCTTCCTTGGTGGCGCGCTCGCAAGTGCTCAACGTTGTGACCGCAGGTGTTGAAGATCTGCCATGGCCGCACTTAATCCAAAAAATCGCCAACCACTGGTCGAGCTGAGAAGTAGATAGCCGAACCATGCGCCCACTGCAGCTGCGGCCTCGGCATGCCACGGTTTGGGTAACCCCAGCAATTGCCGAGCGTTCGCCGTTCATGGCGAAACGAACGGCAGATGGATGCGCAGAAAGAAAACCAACTCATATCCCCAGAGGTTTTTCGTGAAAAATACAAACATAATTGATGGCTTGCGTTCCGCTCTTGGGTGCTGGGTGAAAGAAAACAAACAACTGTGTTGGTTTACGTTCATCTTTATCCTGTTTCTTACGGCCGCCTGGATTGCAGTCTATACAGTCTGGGTCGCGCCAGAAGTCGACATAAAAAAGAATACCAGTACATGGAGAGCGTTTTTACACGAGGAGGAATCGCAAGGGATTGCAGCAATACTGCAAGGAACATTAGGGGTAGCGGCAGCCGTGGCAGGGGCCATTGTTTCCGTGTTTCTTTCTCTGAATGCCCTGACATTGGCACAACAAGCACTCGGGTTGGCGCAGCGTGAGCAGGACAGAGAAAACGAAAAATACGCGAAGGAGCTGCGCGCGTCGATGGTAAATGGCGCGATCGTGTACGAAAACAGCATTAAGGGGCTATTGAAAGCTAGTAAGTCGACCTTCTTTGAAGACGTTCTCGTTGACTTGTTCCTTGCACGGATTAAGGTCAGACTGGCCTTACTGCAAGACGGAAGATTTGTATTTCAAGGTTTCGCGCTCTCGGATGCAGAACAGAAGAGCGGCGCTTTGCCGATCGAGATTCTGGACTACCTCGCGTCCAAAAATCCGGAGCGCTATAGTGAAAGCAAGCTCACAGTCGAAAACAACCCCGATCAATACAAAACCTTTGACGATCTGCTCAACCTGAAAATATTCGCTGACGCCATCGAGCGAACACGCACGCCATTCCTCAATAATTTGGATGTTTTCCGAGAAGCGCTTAAAAGATATGAGGCAGACAGCTTTGTGCCCTACGTCTTTGACGAGGTGCAGAAAGACAAAACAAACATCATGCCTCTTGCACGCTTTAAGGCCAATTTGGACAACGCGGCGCAGGCACTGCAATGTAAGGAGAATTGGGTTAATGCTCTTGGGTTCGCGAGACATTACTCGCAGCATTACGTTATGCCCCACTCTTTCGTCATCGACGGTGCGTTTGTGGGGGTAAATTACAATGCACCTTGGTACGCAATGCTGTTTGTAATTTTAAACAAAGCCCATGGCGGCGATATTTTTGACGTATTCGGCTTACATCCCCGAAAATCGAGTGGTGGGGGACTTTCGCGGGGTTTCAGTAGCCTCTCGTTGGTATTTTGCCGTAATGCAGAAGCTCTTCTCAAAGTTTTTGCCATGACGACGAAGGAAGATGAAATACCGCGCCCCATGCAAACTTATTGCGCTGATGGATATGCAAGTGAACAGTCGGCAATGATACGCGATGCCATAAAATGGCTGATTGGTGGGTATGAAGCGATTGATAAAGTGCTCGACCTGACATCAGTGCATGAAGAGAATCTGAGCGCTTTTCTAGATGGCATGGTTAATTATTGGCACTTCACCGCCTCACGCCATTTCGGCGAGGAGCATGCGGTCGAAAACTATGCCCCCACGCCCGAATAATAGCTTGATGCATAACGCCTTCCGAGCACCCTAAAGAGTGCTACAAAATCCGAATGACTTTGAGCGAACGACGTAACAAATTTGGTGCGTTGAATGTAACGAGTTCGTAGCTCCTCGACCGACAAGCATTTCTGCTAGAGAGCAACCTTCGGTTTCCTTACGGCCAGGATGTGAAATGGTCGGAAGATTGCTTAATTGTCGGCACGCATTTGCAGGCAAGGATGCGGCAGGTATCATCAAACAATACTGCGCGGTGCAAACGGCGAAAAGGCCACTGGCTTCGCTGTGCGCAGCGGTGACGGCAACGGGAAGCGATACCAAGAACATTACAGTAGGCGTCGCCAACTATGACGGCTTGGTCCCCGACTTTAAGACGAGCCGGCCGTGCCGGACCGAGGCGCCGGATTAGGCGTCGCTACGACGCACCCCGACGACCGCTGGCTACTGAACTGCCAAGTACAGCAAGCTCGATACATAGCCGGACCACGCTTTGCTATTCATTAGCGCCGGTACCACATACTGCTCGACTGCGTCCTGCACTGCACGCAGCGTGTCTGACACCGTAAGCATTCAGTCTGATGCTGACACGCAAGGTCAGTTCAACTCGTCCAAGCAGTCGTAGCACAAATTCGGCAGACAAGCTCAACCCGACCCAACCCTTCCCTTCAGGCCATCAATGGCAGAACGGTAGTTAACAAATTACAGGAACCATTCGTGACAGCTGGTCGTAGGCTGATCTTCGGCCAAAGCTGTCGGAAACCTACCCAAAAGGAAATGACCGGTTCCGATTAAGATACCGGCCATTGGTGTTTTCGGAGTCAGATAGCCAGATTACCACCTGGTTACAAAGTGTCGAAAAAAGCCAAGGCGATTTACTGGCAGGGAACCGCCTCATCTGCAGCGATACTTACGCGGGGGGCTGGATCCGGCGTACGTCCTGCCGAAAGTTGAGGAATGCCCGCCGATCGCTCGGGGTTGTGGGCACGCTTAGACATGCAGCACGGTTGGGGACATAGAGCTTGCCGTGTCGGCCTCCCCGCTGAAACTGCCATCCGTTGCGAACCAACTGGCGGACCAAGGTGTTGATCTCCTTCGAAGCGCTGTAGCGTTTCATTCAGCTACTTCGTCAAGAGACCCAAGGTAGCGCGCGCAAAACTTGGCTGAGTCCATGCCAACCGCTGCAAAAGCCTGATCGACGCCAATCTCCTGAATCGGGCGACTGTAGCGATAGCCGAATTGGCCTAACGCATTCTGAAAGAAGCGGCCGAGCGGGTCAATCATCACGTAGGACTCAACCATGTCGGTGTTGTCCTCGGCGCACAAGATGTCGCCTAGTGGCTGATGGCGAGCTACAAACCCCTGAAAATCAGAATCGCTGACCATCAGTTCGTCGGTTACCACAGGCAGCATGCGCAATACCTTCCAGCGGTGAGGCGCCAAACGCTGGATTAATGCGCTGAGATCCTCATGGCAATTGAGCGCATTGACGACGGTGTTGAGCTTGATCTGCAGCTTGGGATTATGGTGCTTGGCTTTTCCTATCGCCTCCTCTAGTTGCTCGATGTTCAGCAACTGCCCGTGCCGGCTTTGCCGACCGATCTGGCGGTTGATAGTCGAGATGCCAGAATCCAGGCTGACCCCGAGCATAGAGAGGTAAGGAGCCAGTTGCTGGGAACGTTCAGGCGATAAACGACTGCCGTTGGTGATCAGGGAGGTGGTGAAGCCGATATCACGGGCTACTGGCAGGATCTGCTGGACCCGCTCAGGGTAAAGGAGTGGTTCTCCGCCTGCCAAATTGAGCCGGACACCCTGCCAATCCATCTGGCGGCGAAGCGGGTTCGCAAGGTTTTTCGGATCGAAGTACTGCCATAAATTTTCCAGCATCAGCGTGGTGGCCGGGATGTTGTGAACGAGCTCTCGGCCAGCGCCTGCCCAATGGGCATAACAGTACCGGCAGCGATAGTTGCAGGCTTCGGTGATGTGCCAGTTGATCACAAGTTCCAACAGCTGCGGGCGTACGCGCCCCTTCCTCGCCAAGGAATGCATCATGGTTATCTCCAGAACGAGTTAAGCGTCGGGGTGGGCGACGTAGCAGAGGCGGAAGCCGACCTTTGCGCCGTTATGGCGCATAGCTAAGTGGGCCGGCTCAAGTGACCCAAACATTCCTGCTCCTATAGCCAATATGCCCCGTCCCGCCTCCGCAAATGGCGCATGTCCATTCTGGTATCCAGACAGCCATTCGCAAAAGCCAGCCACAGAAAGAAAGCGCAGTCCCTCGTTGTTCGATGTCCAGTGCAAATTCGGACCGAAGGTCATAACTCCATCCGGCTTGTAGCAATGGATTGAGTTTTTGCCTAGCTTTCCATCGCCGCCAACCACTGCCCAGTTCAACTGCTCATAAATGGGATCGTCCGGACATTCTCCGTTTTTGACAGAAAGGCACCTAACCGCTTCAGCTCGACTGCGATCTACCGACGGAGGTGGGACAATCTGCTTCCATTCATCCGGTTCGAGTAACCTAACCGGCAGATCAAACTTTTTCTGAAAATCGCTACAATAGGCCACGGCATCAAGCCAGGTGACGCTTGCAGGAAGGTCCCCTGAATCTCCTCCGTTTACCGATAGCAAATCGCGTTCGAGTTCAATCTTTGCGATCCGCGCCTTTTCCAACCTAATCCGTCCCCAGTCCGTTTCATTGAGGAAAGCATTGAACTGGTTGATGGTGACCAGAGGCGACACCATCAACTGGTAGTTACCGACTCGATGTGAGACGAAACGATTCGAGGCTTGGCCAGACACCCGCCGTGGCGGGACGAAGCGGTGGCTGGCCAACAACTCCCGCTCCACGAGTTTGTCATACCCGGGCCAGTTGGAAGCGGTGCCACCTTGCTCGTAGTGACGCTTCTCAGCGTTGTGTTCTAGCTCTTCTTGCCAGCTGCCGCGACTGAAATATTGATGCGCTTTCAGTTGGCTAGTGTCCATCGCCGTTGGTAACTCATCCTTATTGAAGAACGGATGAAGCGGATTCGAGGATAAGGCGTCATCCCGCTGGTCCCTGATGACCCAGTCAAATGCACCTCCTGATCCTTTCAGAAAAACGATGTTGGCGTTTCCAGGAAACGGAATGACATCAACCCAGCCAGATTCAGAACGGTCGATCTCCTGGCGAAAGATATCAAAGACCCGGCGGTCAAAGGCGAGTTCGTCCTTGCTGGCGTTGTACAGCCGAAATTTAGGTGACCTCTGCATTGGCAACACCAAGTTGTCGCTCAAGAGGTTGAAGGCGGTGGCGACGTGTTCAAAGCGAAATGCGTGGAGCAGTAGATCTGTCCCGGTTAAATCCAGGTGCTCTGGCGCTTCGGCATCCCAATCAAATTCCTTGTCAAGAGAGAGAATAACTTGGTCGGCGCGGGTAATGCACCAGTTCAGTTTTTCTTCCTCTCCGTAGACGGGTTCGTTGCTTAACTCGTGAATATCAATACGGCCGCGACCGCTAGCAGCGAAAAACTTGGAACCGACGCCAGTGAAAATCTTTTCCGGCATTGGCAAGCCTGAATTGAAGAGGCGATCGGAGACTTGGCGGGCCGTCAGGCTGTGAGAGAACATGCGAGGCCAACTAATCAAGTTAGCGGGACGGGTCATGCCGCGGCTCTGGAGGAAGTCAATCAGCTCCTGTTCAGTATTCCGCCAGTCATCGAATGACTTGCTTCCCAAGGCTTGTGCAAGTCCATGGTGAAGGCCGCTAACTTTCAGGGATGCATCGTCGGCAATGGGCTGATTGCGAGACTTACGATCGTCCCGAAGCACTTTGGCCGAGCTTTTGATGTGGCTGTTGTGTAAGCCATCAAGCCGCATGGACCAGAATTTCGATTCTAAAGTCGCTGGTTGGCCGGGACGAGGAATCAGGACGTGGACAGGGCGGACTGCGCGGAGCAGATGTTCGGTGTTCATGTGAATCTCCAATCAAACGCCACGACGAAGCCGTGCTGCCTCAGGCAACATTGAAAATGTCAGTAAGATTTGGAGATTGCAGAGGGAGAGCCCTTTGAGCGATTTCGGTTGAAGAGGCAGCTTTTCATCCACGAGTGCTCACACGCTTTTTTCAGAATATCGTGTTTTACGTCTGATGACAATAGCGTGATCGCGCGGGCTCTAGTCAGTTGGGGGATGATCGATCTCAAATCGCTTCGGGCAATTTTCCTCTCGCCTGCGCCAGTTAGTACGTCGATCCCGCATTTTTCGCCGCACTTTGTGCGTTGAATACGTTGGCTAATCGCCGGATTTTCTGCGGCGATTAGGTTGTCGATAGCGGTTAGGTTTAGGTGCCGCGACTTTTCTCGATGGCTTGATAAAGCATGGCGGCAGCTCGTCGCGCGGCAGCATTCTGCTCGGCATCGAGCGGTTCAAGTTCCACCCCTCCACGCCCATCAACGAACATCGGTCCCCCGACATCATCGTCGTAGCGGGATCCGTTCTCGTGGATGGCTTCATACTCGTCCGCCGACAGATCAGCGCCCAGCAGTTCGGCAAGATAGAACCAGGTCCAGCACTGCGGCAGGTTCAAGCGATCATAGCCTTCGATCAGGTCGCGCATGGCTTCCGTGTCGCCTTGCTGTGCAGCGATCGTTCGCCAATGCCAAGCATCCTTACCCCGGCCGAGATGTTCGGCGACGTCGGCGGCATGGGCTGCCTCGATGCTCGCGGAAAAGTCGGTCGTTCGTTCGAAGAAGGCCGGATCACCAAAGCGTTCCGCCATTTCGAGCAAGGCTGCTTCATGATCAAGCGCACCCGCAGCGCGCAGGTGGTGCTCGTACTTTTCATAACGACGGAGCATGGACGCATATGCGTCCGCCCATTCCTTTTCGACGCCAGTAAGTACGCGGCCGTTCCGTTCTTCGTTGTACCAGTAGTCGCTACCAGCGTCAGGTTCATCGTAAGGATCGTCAGAAGGTGCATAGATGAGTGCCAGTGCATAGTGGGCGTTGGCGTCGCCTTTTTCGGTGGCCGCAATCAGCCCCTCAAGCAGGATGGGAGTAGCGAGGGATTCACGATCGAACCACGGGCCATAGGCAGCTTCTTCATCAGAATCGTCGAATTCATGATCGGTCACCTCGTTGGATTCGTACCGAAGATGCGCAACAAGGTCCTCAATGCGAATGACGCCGATGTCTTGGGCAGTGAGGTAGGTCGGCAGGGACTGCGCAAGCTGGAATGCTGTTTCCGGTCGGAAGTCGAGTTCCAGGCTGCGGCGCCCGACCGATTCATCATGCTTGGCCGGATGTCGACTGGTCAGGCCGCCTTGCGTGAAAACGTGCTCGGCGCACAAAGATGCGTAGGAATTGAAACCGAAGGCGGCGGCCAGTAGTTCGTAGACGTGGCTGCGTTTGAATGTGGTGCCGATTGTGGCTTCGAGATATTGCTGCGCGTCGAACGCGAGTTGCTTGATCGTCATGATCAACCTTTCCTGAAAACCTCATCGATTCGGGTCAGGTGCACGCGTTTAAGTCCCCGACGACGAGGCTCAAAAGAGAAGGTCTATCTGAATTTGACGGTCGTTGCTGCGTTGCCTGTTTTTACTCGCGTGCAAGTAGGGTGGGCACCTTTGAGGAGTGTAACATTCGTGTTTGGTATGGGCAACCCGCAAGCGCGTCCACCATGCCCTAGCAGACGCCAAAGTGCTGCGAGCAGGATTGCATGCGATAGCAAGCTGCCATTAGCGAAATGACGGTATGCACCACGTAGTGCAATCATGGCACGCATCATTTGCCTATAGCACTTTCCCCTCCTAGATTACTTGGATCTTGCGATTGGAACCCAGCATAACCGTACAGAGAGGCCTCACTATTGACTAAGATACGTTCACGGTAAATGCTAGATCCTTCTGGATTCGCAAGAGCGTGCGATCAGGGGATCCCCGGCTCGCAGACGTCGCATAGGCAATCATGTGGGCATTTATTGCCGCCAGTGTGCCGAGGAAGCAGGGATTGATATCAAATCCGCATCGGCCGATATCCAACCGGTCGGCGTCCCAGCATGTCTGGACCGTGGGATCGGCAGAATGCAAGCCGGTCGTATGTCCCTTGCACGCCTGCACAAGTAACTCCAGCTGATGCGGCGTGCAAGTGAAAAGCTTTCTGTATGCGCGCTTTGCATATTCGGCTGCACGAGGGCCGTGCTCAATATCGCGGCCATCATTCCAGCGCTGGCTGTCATGGATGACGGAGAACAGCTCGACGACCGCCGGGTCAGCACCGGTATACGGACTTAGCAGCAAACCGTTAATCCGTACCCGTGCCCAGTGTGCTGGTCCATGAATGGTGTGCTTCTCCAGCAGGAAACGTTTCCTGATATCGCGCATCAACTCACGCGTAATTAACCGCGTTTTAGTATTGATCATTCAACTGACTAAGGTCCTGTCACAGATAATGCGTCATCAGATAGTGTGCCCGGCACAGTGAACGAACTCGTCTACTGGCTAGGCGCGATCTTAGTTAATTATCTTCCTCCTATGCTCAAATCATAGGCCAGAAGTGTCTATCGGACTTGGGGCAATCCAATCATAGGTCAGAAGTGCCTACCGGAGCCGGGGCAGTCCAAGCTTTACTGGACGGCTTCTTCCCACGACCGCTTGTGGTAATGGCCGAAAGAATTGTAGACCTCACCGTTCCACGGCTCGTTCGCACCGGCAGGGCGGGCAGTGGTTTGCGTATGCACGGGGTCAACCAGACGCGTGTGGCTGGGGATCTGTTCACTGCCGTTACTGAAAATTGGGAAGCGCAGGAAACCGCCGTAGTCAGGAAAATTAGTAACAGAAATGCAAGTGTAAACGTTTTCTGTTTCTAACAGCACCACTCCAGAAATATACTGAGAAAATATACAGCGGTTTCGCCAAATTAAAGGGAAAATCGGTAATAATTCATCACACATTTGACCCAGCGACCACACCGTTATGGATTACAAAAAAGACGCTCTGGCGCTGCTGCGCCATGTACTGGAAATTTATGATCAGAAATACATCGCGGCGCGTCTCAATGAGGCCGAAGGCAGGGACTGGTGTCGCGAGACTGTAAACCGGTTTGTAAATGGCAAGCTGAAAGGCAAGGAACCGACTGGGCCGGAATGTAGAGCCCTAGAGGGGCTGTTGCCGCAGCCGCCAAAGCATCATCCTAAGTACGACTTTCGTTTCATTGATCTGTTCGCTGGTATTGGAGGTATCCGGCGAGCATTCGATCAGGTTGGGGGACAGTGCGTCTTTACAAGCGAGTGGAACGCGCCGGCGAGGCGTACCTACAAGGCGAATCATTACTGCGACCCGGCCGTCCACAAGTTCAATGACGATATCAGAAAAATCACGCTTAGTGATCGAGACGATATCTCGGAAGAAGAAGCGTACCGTAACATCGACAAGGAAATTCCTGATCATGAAGTTCTGCTCGCCGGGTTTCCATGTCAGCCCTTCTCGATTGCGGGTGTCTCTAAGAAGAAGGCACTTGGCCGTGCGCATGGTTTCGAATGCAAGACCCAAGGGACACTGTTCTTCGACGTTGCACGAATCCTGCGTGTAAAGCAGCCGGCTGCATTCCTGCTCGAGAATGTCAAGAACCTAAAAAGTCATGACAAGGGCCGCACCTTCCGTACCATTATGGAAACGCTCGACGAGCTTGGTTACTGGGTCGCGGATGCCGAAGCCAATGCCAAGGGTGCGCTGGACCCGAAGATCATCGATGCTCAGAACTTTGTGCCGCAGCACCGGGAGCGTATTGTCTTAGTCGGCTTCCGAAAGGAGCTGAATGTTCACGATGGATTCACGCTGCAAGACGTGCGCAAACATTACGCAAAGCGCAAACCGAAACTTGGCGATATTTTGGACAGGAATGTCGATGCAAAGTACACCCTGACCCCGAAGCTTTGGGAGTACCTCTACAACTACTCGGCCAAGCATAAGGAAAAGGGAAATGGCTTTGGGTTTGGCTTGGTCAGCCAGAACGACATTACCAGGACACTCTCTGCTCGTTACTACAAGGACGGTTCGGAAATTCTGATTGACCAAGGATTTGACAGATCGAAGGGAGTTAACGATCCAGAGAATATGAAAAACCGGCCACGCCGTCTTACGCCGCTTGAGTGTGCCCGGCTGATGGGATTTGTGGACAAGAAGGGCAGCACTTTCCAGATTCCCGTATCGGATACACAAGCCTACAAACAGTTCGGCAACTCGGTCGTTGTTCCAGTATTCGAAGCCGTTGCGAAACTGATGAAGGATAGGATTCTCGCAGCGAAAAAAATTGAAGAACGGAGAGGGCAGCTTGCCGCCTGATGGATAATTGATTGACGTGCATAGTCCCGAGGTCCGAAGCCGGAACATGCGGGCCATCCGGGGGAAAAATACGACTCCGGAAACTTTAATCCGAAGCCTGCTGGAGTCGGACGGTTTTCGTTTAATAGAGCACGCAGAAAATCTTCCGGGAAAGCCAGATCTTCTCTTACATCGGCATCGAATAGCGTTGTTTGTCCAAGGCTGTTTTTGGCACGGACACGATTGCCATTTGTTTAAATGGCCGAAGACGCGCGCGGACTTCTGGATCGCAAAGATTGAAGCCAATAGAAGACGAGACGAGGCTTCTCGAGTCGCGCTTATTCGCAAAGGATGGCGAGTGCTATATATATGGGAATGTGCGCTGAAGGGGCGGTGTCGAAAACCTCACGGTCAAGTCTTGGGGGAGATGACTGCCTTGATTCACTCAGACCCTGTCATGCTGTTCGCTGAAGTCAAGTCTTCAATCGGGTCTTGAGCAACTCGCAGTCCTATCGTTGTCGGCCGCTACTTAATCATTTTCCCCTAAAGCGGCGACATTCCCTGTGAACCACGCGTGAGATTAGGTTATGCGCAGGATTGTCCTCCCAAGGTTTATGTAATAGACGCACGTCTTTGTTTCCCGGAATAATATAATTCACGTTCAACTCATCTTGCCGCGTGGACTGGCGGCGCGTAGATAAACTCTAGCCAGAAACAATGACATCAGACCTGTTTGACTCTATCAACCCGAGGCAATACCGGAATTCAGGGAAACCATACTCCGCTCCGCAGGATAGAACCGCGGAACTGATCGAAAGCTTGGCGGCGCAGAGTGCTCAGGTACTGGTAAAGAAACTGGCCACGAACGATCGTCAGTGGGCGATATGGGACGAGGCAAAGGGGAGCTGGAAAAGCAAGCAGGCCGGACCGCTGCTACCGGCGGCAGTGCGGACAAGCGGTTTCTTCCCTCCGCTGACGCCTGATCCGGAAAGGCCACACAACAGGTCAGTATCTGTTCCAGTGCATTGGCCCACTACAGGTAGGATCTATACATCACGATTCATCTGGTACTCCGAGAAGGGGGATGCTGAACATCACCTGACCAGAAATCCCCGAAGCGAGTTTGCGGACGTCTCGCCAGCCAGTTATCTGCTCATTTTCAAACCAAGGAATCCGGGCGAGCCCTACCATGCACTAACGGTTGACGCTGCAGACGAGGACCTGACCGACTATATCTTCGAGGTCTTCGAGATCACAGGAGATTTTCATTTCAGGATTTTCGAGACCTCCGCACTGAAGCTGCGCCCCGCAGTGTCCGCACTGCAAAAAATCGTTCTCGAGCTTGCGGTGAAGCTTGATGAAGGCCCGGAAGCTTTCCACAGGCTGGTCGGAACGCTGACCCGTCGGTCATCGGAGCAGCTGGCCGCTGCCGCGTTCGCTCAATGGCAGCATGACACGGGGTATCCTGACCTGAACCCGTATCGCCTCGATTGCCCAGGCGACGTCCTTTACGACCTGACGCGAAACCGGGAGTTTGCCTTATATCGGCAGGATGAGGCGATGACCTATGGCGCGCAGCTTGCACGGGCACTGCTGGGAGACGGGAGGAGTATTGAGAAGAAGGAGCTCATCGCATCACTCGTCGAGCGCTTTGATGTCTTCTACGATATCTGTAAGAGTGCGAAGCAGGCGCGCTCGTCGCGAGCGGGGGGATCTTTCGAGACGCATATGACGTCCGTACTTAAGGCAGGCGGTATACCGCACGCTCCCCAGTTCATCTTCGACGGCAGCAAGCCGGACTTTGTGCTTCCTTCCGGATCTTTGTATGTAAATTTGTCCAAACGTAGGGAGCTGGCATTAGTGCTGACTCTGAAAACCACTCTACGCGAACGCTGGAAACAGGTAGTGAGCGAGAGCGCGGACTGTCCCATCTTTCTGGCAACGCTCGATGAATCCGTGCCCGGCAAGACGCTTGATAAGCTGAAGGACCGGGGTATCACGCTGGTCGTTCCGGAAAGGTTCAAGGCGTCAGAGTACGCGGAATATGAGAAACGGGACAACGTACTTTCGTACCGCACGTTATTTGACACGCTGTTGGAGGAGCGGTCGGCATCGTGGCTTGCGAACGGAATTAGTTGCTTCGGAATTATTTCCGAATCTGGAGCGTAATCATTACGATTCCGTGCAGTGAACCGGTCGGTGTGTGCGGCATTTACTCGGTACGAAGGCCGAATTTCATAGAAAGGGCCAGTGCTGACCAATGGCCCGAGGATAGAACAATTGACCCTGACACGAATACCAGTCGTTAATCTGTTCGCGGGTGCCGGTGCCCTCGACGAAGGCTTTGCATCCGTTCGAAATGGACGTGGTGAACAGTTATTTGACATCCGCCTCTCGCTTGAACCTGCTTCTTTCGCTAGTCGCTCTCTTATGCTGCGCACTTTGTACAGATTCCTGCGTCATGAATACGGAACGCCGCTAGGGACTTATTATAAATATGTCAGGCAGGAGATTCCGTTTGGCGCATTGCTCGACGACATCCGCGTCACTCCTTTCGTTGGAAAAGCACAAGAGCAAGCCAAACAGCTTTCCTTCTACGAGTTGAGTGATGCAGACCTCGTCGATCTTATGCGGATTGCGCTTGATGGCAGCGAGGAATGGGTACTGCTTGGCTCGCCGATATGTCAGCTTTATCCACACGTCATACCCTCGACGAGCAAATCGGATACCGTTGCTGACGCCGACCCGAGACATCCCCTGTTCCGGAAATATCTCGATTTCATCGGCCGGTATCGGCCTTCCGCCTTTCTGTTCGATAAAGTCGTGGGCGGGTCGAAGGATGCATCTTTTATGCACCGTTTATATGAGGACCTTTCGGAACCGGCCCCCGGTCTGTCGTACTACATCCGGCCCTTGAGGTCACTTGCTTGGCTGGGAAATGTCGATGTGAAGGCATTTTCAGTTTGTTCCGAGGAGCACGGGATACCGCAGGCAAGACAGCGCGTCATGATGCTCGCAATTCGTGAAGATCTGACCCGGCACAACCGCGGCGCACTTGCGCGGCGGGCCGAACAGGTCTGCTGCAGAGCCGTGCTTGAAGGCATGCCAAAACTACGTTCACCGGTAGTTGGAGGGGATGACTCATTTGAGACGTGGTACTCGGTTCTGAAAACAACTCCAGCCAGAGTGAGGGACTGGAACTCGCCAAATCGAAGAACTATTGAGCGATACTTGGATGAAGCGCTTTCACAGGCGTCCGGAATGCGAGAAATTGGTGCCCACTTCGCTGCGTGTCCCGTGGCGCCGAGCCCCGAGATGCCATCGGACCTAGCTGATTGGTTGCTCGATCCAAAGCTCGGAGGTGTCGTTCAGCATCAGGCGCGAGGGACTCTTGCTCCTGATCTGCAGCGTTACCTCTTTGCAGCTAGTTATGCGACTGCTTTTGCAGCGTCCTTGCCAGGCGACGCTTGGCCGGCTGGCCTCTCCTTCAGTGGCTTTCCTGATAAATATAATGTGCAGTTGGGGATTCGACCCGCACGTACAATCTCCTCGCATATTGCAAAGGAGGGGCATTATTTCATCCATTATGATGCCGCCCAGTGCCGATCGCTGACCGTGCGAGAAGCAGCCCGGCTGCAGACTTTTCCAGATAACTACTACTTCGAAGGTTCCCGTACCCAACAATATAATCAAGTGGGAAATGCCGTTCCTCCCTTTCTTGCAAAGCAGATCGGCGAGGTAGCTGCGCGGGCACTAGGTATGCTCCATTCAGAACCGAGCCTTTGTTCCTAGCCTGCCCAAAAGCCTACGCGTATTCAAACTTACCCGACACCTACTTTTTCCGTGGAGGCCGGACGCAACAGTAACACTAGGTTGGTAATGCTATCCCCTCCCCTCTTAACCCACAAGCTTGCACATCTGGTCCTGCGCACCTTGCGTGGTCTGCAGTGCGTCGCTTCGTCGAAACTGCCAGTGAAAGACGTCGCCTAATCACGTGTGTTCGTTCCTGAAGGCCACGTAATCTTCCCGATGCGACACGTCCCGGTTGCGACAGTCTCGGGTTCAATCCAAGATAACCGTGTTCCCACTAGATCCTACAAATAAGGGAATGACCGAGCAATTGCATATGATATGCGGCTCCTGCTCCCATATATATGGGAATAGGAGTAAGGATTTACATCGTTTCATTCGATTTTTGCCGATTTCCTCACTAAGCCAGCTAAAATTATCCGGCAACTATGGGTTAACTTCTTTTGATAACTACTTTTTGCCGTTCGTACATTGGCATGGCCGCCGAGGACACTCGTTCTGCATATGGAAATTTTTCCGAAGTTCAAGTTCCGACCGCGGTTACTTGGTGAGGCAAGCGCATACGACTTGCTATCGCAGATTGAAGAGGAAAATGGCTTTGCCGTCCATTCAGTCAACCTCCCGGAGCATGAATACAAGCGTTGGGGCGAGGCCGATTTTGTCGTTGTTTCTGGTACCGGACTCATTCTCCTCGAGGTAAAGGGCGGAAACGTCGCAGTCGCGGGGCGGGTTTGGCGATACGAGAACGCACGCGGAAACGCCATCGAGTCGTCTGAGGGACCTGCTAGGCAGGCGATTTCCGCAGCCGTCGCCTTGGAAAAAATGCTCGGTAAATGCCTTGGCAGAAAAATCCGTGTTCGATGGGGCGTCGTGTTCCCGCTTTGTGCATTCAATCGCCGGATGGAAGAGCTCCCCCCGGAGCGCTTGGCTGACAAACGGACATGTGTCAGCGTGGAGGCGTTTGCGAGATGGCTCGCGAATATTCCCTTCGACCACTACTCGCCGCAAGAAGCGGCTTTGTCTTACGACGAAATCGAAAAGATCCGTTCAGTACTATTACCGGAATTCTCGGCATCTTCTTCCTTGGGATTGTCTGTCGTCGGCGTCGGAAGTGGAGTCGTCAAACTTACCAGACAGCAGTACCACATTCTCGAGAGCCTCGACGCCAATCCACGGCTGACAATTACCGGAGGAGCGGGAACCGGCAAAACGGAACTTGCGGTTCTTTGCGCTCGCAGCGAGCTTGCTTCCGGGCGAAAGCCAGCGATTCTCACTTGCGGGTCCCCTTTGACGAGAAATCTTCGCGATCGTCTCGTCGGGAGCGGCATTCACGTGAGTGATCGAGACATGCCTTCTGGATGCGACGTTCTCATTGTCGACGAGGGACAAGACCTAGCGCAGCCGGACTTGATCAGCGAAATCTTTGCAAGCTTGCCAGGCGGCTTGGAGGGAGGTCGTTGGCGCTGGTTCATGGATCCGAACTTGCAGTACATGGATTGCCGCCCGGATCAGGACACGATCAATCGGCTGCGCAGGAATTCCGTTTCCGTCGAACTTGGACATAACGTCCGATCAACAAGGGAAATCGTCCAGACCGTTCAGGTCTTTCTGGCCTCCGACATCGGTCTTTCGGCTATCGACGGCTATGGCGTGAAAGTCGGATTCCATGACGCACGAGACACCCAATCGGAAGCCGTAATGATAGTCGAGCTCATTGATGCCATCTTTAGTGAAGGCGCTAGACCGGCCGACATCGCCGTACTGGGGCCGGGTGGCGAAAAGGGGGCGGTAGCTTCGATTGTTATCCAAGCGAGAGAAGGCGTGCTACGACCGCTGGCAGCGGACGGTCGATTTCCGTCCGCAGCATACGGAGTCGTTGCCAGCATTTCGGCATTTCGCGGCCTTGAGGCCAAGTTCGTAATCCTCACCGATCTTGACCTCGCCGTCGGGACGAAGGAGTTCGAGCGTGATTTGTATATTGGAATGACGAGAGCCTCGGTTGCACTACACGTGTTTGCAAGCATGAACGTCAGCGAGGCACTGAAAGGGCTTTTGCAGAGGAATTCTTGAGGAAGAAGATGGCTACCGATGAAAACAAGGTTCAGTTGCGCGACGAGTTTGTCAATGAAATCCGGACACGTCTGATCGGGCCTGGGAAACCAGACGAATCGATGTATGAACGGCCCAACAAACGCTACCTGACCGGCATGATCTTTCCGAAAGGTGCCACGGCAGGAACCGGGCTGGCGGATGAATTCCATGATGCCGAAGATGCCGGAAGCGATGACGAAGCAGGACTCGAGTCACCGACCGATATTCTCTTTCAAAAGCTGCCTGCATCGGTCGGCATGACGTTTGCCATAGAGTCTGACGAGAAGAGCTTGCGTGTCGAGATTGCTGCAGCCGTCTACGAGCAGATCGAGGCCGAAGTCATTGCTTTCGGTGACGGTGAAGATACCGGCGGCAGGAAGAGGAAGCGCAGTCCAGTTGTCTGGCGTCGCCGCCCGATCCCGTCAAACGACGGATGGGAAAACATCACGCTCGACATCGGTCCGGATTCCGAAGATATTCGAAAGCCACGAAGTGTTCTTGAAGGTCGTGCCGAGTTGCGCGTCTTCATTCGCACGGCCGCAGGGCACCGCGTGACGACAGTGGCACTTGTGAATACGCACTCCACACCGGAAGACAGTGCAGTTGATACCGCAGCCGTCCTCTTCCAGGCACGAATGAAATGCGCACCCTCTTTGGGAGTTCCCGCATATCCCGATCCTCCAACAATCAGTCCGGATCCCGAGGCGGAAGAGCTGGCGCTTCAGTATAGAGACATGCCGGCGTTTGCCGTCGGCCATGGCTGTGGAGTGTTCTGGCCGGATCCCAAGGATGGCGTTGTCGACCATGTGTCGATTGACTTTCTTCCGTCCGTGGAGGTGCCTCCAGTTACCACCAGAATTGCATCCCTACCCGACGATGTTACGGCGGCGTTCTCTCTCAAACGGTTACAGGATCCAGCGTTCAATCCAATTCACGGACTACGAGGTCTCGTACAGGCATACGCCGATTGGAGAATGTCGCTCGAAAAAATCGCCCTCCAGAAGCGATTTCAGCCGGCACGCGACCGAATTCTGATGCGGATTGACGAAGTCATCGCACGAATGACGGACGGTGTGAATTTACTCGAAAAGAACGCCGATGTCAGGCACGTCTTTAGGTTGGCCAACAGGGCAATGCTGATCAGTCTTTCCCGTGTCGAACAGAATAGAAAGCGTGCGCAGGGTACCTCTTTCGTCGATGTGGAGATAGGTGCGCTCGATGACAACAGCGCAGTATGGCGCCCGTTCCAGATTGCCTTTTTCCTGATCTCGCTACGCGGTCTCTGGGATCCGGATCACGACAGCCGCAAGACCGTAGACCTGATCTGGTTCCCGACGGGCGGCGGCAAGACCGAAGCCTATCTTGGCGTGGCCGCATTTGAAATGATTCGTCGTCGTCTCGTCGACGGGAAAGCGGGCGGAGGTACGGCAGTCATCAAGCGATATACGTTGCGTCTACTGACGATTCAGCAGTTCGAACGCGCGGGTAGTCTCATTTGCGCCCTGGAGACATTGCGTCGCCGGGATGACATCGTGCATCCAGAGCCGTTCAGCTTAGGTCTGTGGGTTGGCGGGGACTCGTCACCGAACAGCGGTAAGGACGCACAGGATGACCTGAAGACAATTCTTTCTTCAACGGGAAGGGTCGAGAATGTCAGACTTCCCTTAAAAAAATGCCCGGCATGCAGCAAGCCGATCATCCCGGAACGCAAGGCGGAAGGTTATTCAGGTGTTGGAATACGAGAGAAGGGGGCGAGCGTAGAGCTGTTCTGTACAGACCCTCAGTGTCCATTTCACGACGGATTGCCCATCAGCTATGTGGATGACAATCTGTACGCTCAGCAGCCGACCCTGTTGCTCGGAACCATCGACAAGTTTGCCATGCTGGCATGGCGGCAGGAAGCACGTGCCTTCTTTGGTACGGATAGCGGAGTGGCACCACCTTCCTTGATCATCCAGGATGAATTGCACCTTATTTCCGGGCCACTAGGCACCCTTGCCGGCATCTACGAAGCGGCAATCGATGAAATTATTCGTTTGCGGGGGAAGCCGGCAAAGTACATCTGCGCCACAGCCACCATTCGACGTTCGGATGACCAGATCCGAAAGCTGTACGGGCGAGACGGAGCATTGTTTCCGCCTGCCGGACTTTCGGCATCCAACTCGTTCTTCTCCCGAGTGTCGGACGAGAAAAACGACTTGGGGCGTCTTTACGTCGGTGCCATGGGGCAAGGTCATACGCCAACGTTCTCGAACGTGATTGCATCAGCCGCACTGTTGGCTGCAGGTGGCGTGTTACGAGACAAGTACGGCGAAAAGGTTGACACGTGGTGGACTGTCGTCGCCTACCACAACAGCAAGCGAGAATTGGGGAAAACCCTGTCTCTTGCGCGGGACGACATTCCGGGACGCCTCGGTGCATTGGGCGAAACGCGAAGCGTGGCGGCATCGCGAGTCAGCGAGTTGTCCGCGAATCTCAAGGACAGTCAGATTCCCGAGGCACTGCATCGCCTAGGAGTGGAAATTCCCGACAAGGACGCGCTGGATTACGTCGCATGTACCAACATGCTTTCCGTAGGCGTCGACGTATCCCGCCTTGGCCTCATGCTGATCAATGGACAACCTAAAACGGTCTCCGAATACATACAGGCGTCAAGCCGCGTCGGCCGAAGCAACGCGCGCCCACCGGGCATCGTGTTCTCGTTGTTCTCGCCAACGAAGCCAAGGGATCGATCGCACTACGAATTCTTCCGCCATTTCCACAAGGCGTTCTACAGAAATGTGGAACCAACGAGCGTGACTCCATTTGCACTACCCGCACAGGAGCGCGGCTTGCACGGTGCATTCCTCGCACTCGTGAGGATGACATCCGATATACGAGCAAATCGTGACGCGGGTACCATCACCAATGATCTTCCCGTTATCCGGGAACTTGAAAAAGGTTTCCTGCGCCGCATAGAGAATGCACGAGATGCAAACCTCGATGAGACGCGCATGCGCCTGGAAGAGTTTCTCAGCGATTGGATCATTAAAGCCAAGGAATGCGGAAGTAACCTGCGATTCCAGGCTGAAGGGAAGGCTCATGCAAGCCTTATACGGCCCTTCCGCAAACGCGGAGAAGGAATTGAGACACTACAGTCATTGCGGAATGTTGACGCTCCGCTAAAACTGGTCGTAAACACGATGGACATCGGCGCCCGTCAGGCCTGATGCTGGAGAAATACACGTGAAGAAAAGAGAGATTCGTGCCGGGACCGTTGCGGGTCCCGCAGGAGTGGGTGCCGTCATAGACGTGGGTACCGAGTCGTTCGTAATCCCCGGAATCAAGCAATGGGGGCAGAAGGGTCTGAGAATACTGGACCTGCGTCGTTTGTCAGCGAGGCTTCACAAGACTTTGAAGGCGCCGTCTCAGGAGGGGGCCTCGCTGGTTGTCAAACGATTTCCCCGCTCGATGTTTTGCGAAAAGTGCCGCCGCCTGGTCAACTGGCGTACCGAAATGGAGAAGGAGGGCGAGGAGCCGACATGTGCGCACAATGGCTGTAACGGATCCCTCGTGCCTATGCGTTTTGTCGTAGCGTGCGAACACGGGCATCTTGACGACTTCCCATGGGGGTTGTGGGCTCACAGTGGTAACAACTCCGCTCACGGATGCCGGAGCTATGACAAGCTGAAATTTATTGTTGACGACAAGGCGGGGACTGGCGGATTGGGATCACTATTTGTTCGATGCGACGTGTGTGGCAGCCAGCGATCGCTCGAGAAAATTGTCTCGAAAGACGAAGTCAAGAATCTTCTCAAGAAGTGTACTGGTCGCCACCCGTGGATCTTCGGCACCGTTGACAACTGCGGTGAAGTACCACAGGTCCTGCAACGCGGCGCCACAAACCTGCACTATCCGATTACCGTATCGGCCTTGGACATTCCCGAAACTGACGCAGGTAATGCCTTTCAGGAGTATGTCCAGCAGGTAACGGATCATTCCCGGTACGCCAGACTCAAGGGACTCAAGAAAAATACCGAGGGGTCGAATGCGGAATATCTCGAGATCGTTGCGGATGCCATTGCGAGAGATGTCGGGTGCGCGATCCAAGTCGTTCTCGACATCGCGGATGCCGACCTGAAAGGTACTCTTGAAGAAGGCGATCAAGAGGGGCAGCAGGCGCTAGATCAGGCCATGCTGCTTTCGGAAGAATGGAACACCATTACCAACGCCCTTGCGCAAGGCGGCATGACCGGACCGTATTTTCGAGCGCTCGCCGAGCCGCTCGATCCGGATGCTCCCAAATGGGCCTCGCGGGCCGTGTCGGGCATCCTCCTAATTGAGAGGCTGCGCGAGGTACGTGCTTATTTGGGATTCCAGCGCGTGAAACCGGGAGATACTGACAAGACGATTCCTCCTGACGTGGGTGGTCCCCAAAACTGGGTGCCCGCCATCGAAGTATTTGGAGAGGGAATCGTACTGGCATTCGATTTTTCGGCACTGAAATCCTGGCGAGCTTCACTTCCCACTCGTGAAGCCGAAGAGCTCGCCCGGCTGGAAGCAAAACGCATCGACGAGAACTTCTGGTTCCTTCCGCCGGTCGATCCGATATTCATTGCACTGCATTCGCTTTCCCATCTGCTCTTGCGCCGCATAACATTTGAGTGTGGCTACTCGTCGTCCTCTCTTAGAGAACGACTATATGTCGACACCAGGCAGGAACATGCCGGAATCATGATCTATACGGCGGACGGCGATTCTGAAGGATCACTTGGCGGACTTGTGCGTCAAGGTCGGCAGGATCGACTTGCGCAATCTTTGTACGAGGCCGTAGAGCATGGACGCTGGTGTTCCGCTGACCCGGTCTGCTCCGAGACAGCCGGGCAGGGCCTTGGCGGGTTCAATCGAGCGTCGTGCCATGCCTGTCTCCTCGTGTCGGAAACCAGCTGTACCAGCCTGAACACGTTACTGGATCGTCGGTTGTTGCTGGATGCTCAGTGGGGGCTGATTCCCTACTTGGAGCAGAACACATGAGGTTGCCTAAGCTTCGCGATCTGACCGAGGCGCAGCAGGACGTATATCTTTACGCCCCAAAGGACAAGCATGTGCTGGTTGAAGGACCGCCCGGGACGGGCAAGACGCTGATCGCTTGCTTGCGAGCAGTCGAACTTCACAAGCGCGGGGTACCTGCGTCGCTCGGAATGTTCAATCGCGTGCTGACACAATATGCCTCCAATGTGGGCGAAGGACCGGACGGAGCGATTCTGGTTCAGACCGTACATCAATGGCTGCGCGATTGGTGGAATCGTGCAGCTCTTCCGCCATGCTCGGGCGGAGGCGAGATTTGTGTACAGGTTGATTACGAAGAGCGTAGTGCCGCGAAAGCAGTTGGTGCGTGGTGGGACAAGGAGAGGTGGCGACCTTGGCAAAACAGAAAAGGGACGTGGGTCGTCGATTTCGACACTTGGGCTGCTGCGCCAGAAAGATTTGCGTCGTGGAAGTTATGGCACGCTCCTCCCCAACTGGCCGATGCAAAATCGCAGACGGACTGGGACGCTATCGTGGATCACGTAATGTCTCACGAGGAAAGCCTGGAAGAAGACGCGCTATCTTTGGGTACATTGCTGATTGATGAAGGGCAGGACTTTGCTCCAGGTTTCTACCGGTTCCTGCAACTGCTTGCGGCATTAGGATCCTTGAAGCAGGTGCAGTTTCCCCTTCGATGCTTTGTTCTGGCAGATGAAAATCAGCAGCTTACACAATACAACTCCAAGTTGTTCGACATTCGTACGGAGTTGAAGATTGATGACGCACGTCACTACCGCCTTCTCGACAATTTTCGGAACACACATGAAATCGCTGAACTGGCGCGTAGTTTTTTTGCCGACGTTGGAGTCCTGCCACGCTTGCCGGAACGACATGGTGAGATCCCCTCCTATGCCATTTGCAAGGACATGCAGGAATGCGTACGGCGTATCATGAATTGGGTAGTGAATCATCCAGGCAAGGAGACCGGAGTACTCGTCTTCAAGGAAGCAAGGCGGGAGGAGTTGCAGTCAATTCTTTCGGCTGTTGCCGCCAAATTAAAAGGCCGGGCAATAGCGGTCCAGTCCTACTCCTCGAAGTCCAGTGACCAGAACAAGGTGTCCGAACTCGTCTTCGACAAACCGGATGTGATAACGGTACTGAACATGCAAAGCTGCAAGGGGCTTGAGTTTGACAGCGTCTTTGTAATTGACTTGAACGATGCGCCAATCGGAAAGCATGGCGTTGATCGGTTCAAGATGCAGATGTTTGTAGCGGTGTCCCGTGCAAGGGATTACGTGAAATTTCTTGAATCCTCTTGTGTGCCGAATGATGCACCCTTCATGAAGGAACTGCCGTCAGCGGAAGTGTTGGTTCGCGATGTCGAGAAGGTTTCGGAACCTTCGTCGAAAATCGTCATTGAAAGTGTCCCGACGACGGAGCGGCATACGAGTGGCACGGAGGACTGGGCCGCATGGGCGAAGACTTTCGCAAGAAAACACGACTATTCGTATGAAGACCTGCGTCCGGCCGGCTGTTTTTGGCTTTATGCTCCTGAGTCACATGCGAAAGAGCTGGAAGCCAGGGGATTCAAATACACGGCCAGAAGAGACGGATGGTGGAGAGTCTGATGAGTAACCGAGATACTGCTCCCAAGACGAGACGTTCCCGCGAACCCGGAAAGGCAATTGTCCACCGCGAGGCGCCGCCGCAGGGAATGCTTCCCCTTGAAGAGAGTGAAAGGAACCAAGCCGAGAATATGCTCGCTGCTAACGGACCGGCAACCGTCGAATCCTCATCGGAGGACCAGCTGCCCCGGTGCTTCTTTGCCAGCAATCGCGAGCTGATCTTGCACCAGCTTGGCTGTATGGTCCTGCAATCCAACGCTCTCGCCGAATCGGAGAAACCAGACCTGGAAAACTCGGCACGCGTGCTTGTTGTCCGGGATGGACTGAGGAAGGAAGAAATACATCAGCTTTCGGGAGGAAAACCGGGGCGTTTTCCGGTTCTTGCGGAAATTCGCGCTACTGCGGTCTCCGATAACATGCGCGCAATTGGAATAGCTGACGTCATATCGCTATGGTTCCGCAATTCGGAAGAAGCCGATGATTTCCGATTTCGTCCAGTGGAGGAACTGGATACGGATTACTTTCCATGCCACGTTGATCCATTGTTGTTCGATCTGGACGGACCAGAGAGGATTTTCCTGAGCTCGGCCGCATCGCTCGCTCCGGCTGCACTACCGGCATTGGCCGACAGAATTGCAGGCGCTATATGTGCGCTACTTGAGCTAGGCAGTGCCGAGGAGGCATGCAGGGACGCGATATGCGACCTGCTAGTGAACAAGCACGGTGCTCATGGTGTGGATGGTTTGGGACTGCGACCACTATTCTGCCGACAGGATCATGGTATCGAGACAACCGCAATGGTCGTCGCGGAGGCGTTCATTGCAAAGGAGCGTGCGGCGGCTCGAGATTTAATTGAAGCAATTCGTAACGCCTTGACTTCGAGAAACAAGAATGAGCGGGATGTGCACGCAATTCGGCGTTGGCATGAAGTTGCGATCGACGTTCTGGAGAGCCGTAAGGCGCTCGATGGCGACATTCTTGCAGACAGCGGATCAATCATTCTGCGAGCTGCACTTCTTGCTGCCGTCACTGACGACACGAGCGCGTTATCCGCATTTCTTCGTCTTGAAAATCCGGCAGGGCAACGAGTCGTAACTGCTGCGGCACTCCTCATTGGCTTGAAGACCGGGCTTTCAGGCATGTCGTGGTCCGTAAAGGCGCGTCATCTAACGCTACTATCACCTCTTCTAGTTGCCCTGCACGACACGAACGAGGATGTACGTCGTGCTGCCATGGAGGCATTCGAAGTCGACCCTGTAGCAACACCCGTCGGCATACGCCCATCGCTTCTATGGCATGGCATCGAACCGGAATCATGGCACATTCCCGGCCAATCACATGATATGGAGCGAGGAGCGGTTCAACCAGTTCCAATAACGACAGTGCGCGAGGAATCTCCGATTGCTGGAGATGCGACCGGCGAGCGATTTACCAATCTCAAAGAGGAAGTAGTTACAGTGGATGGTACCGACCGACGTGTGGTAAAGATCGAAGAAATCCGATCAGGCATGGTTGCGATGAACGCGCTTCAGATGAAGTTGCTCGATACCGATCGCCTTCGCAAGACCAAGGAGTTGATGGAAGTTGCCTGCACTCCTGGAATCTGCTGGCGCCTAGGTATTGCAACAGATGGCGAGGCTGCGCTGTACACCGACGTTCCTGCTGGAGCGGACAAAGAGACCATTCAGGGATTCATGGATGCGTTACCGCGTGCACTCGAGGCCTACCTTGTTCCGCGAAAGAGCGCGACGAGAAAGCCTCGGAGCTCGTCGGCGAAGTCAGCGAAGAAGAAGCCAGCAGGCTCCGAAGGTTGAACGACTCAGATGAAGGACATGCAGAATTTAACTGCCAGAAGTATGGCTTGAATGCGCGGCTAACAGGAAGCGGGCAAGAACATGGAAAAAGGCACTCAGGTTCGCCGCCAGGACAATCCAGGCAAGATTGGTACAACTACAGGACAGGTGCGGCAACGCGCCGGCTTGAATTACTACGGAATTCAGTGGGCAGACGGAACACATGATTATGTCGCTGAAGATCAATTGGAACTCGTCGTCGCCACGGCTAATCGTGATCCGTACGAGCTGATCGCACAGGGTAAGTATGGCCGTGCGGAAGATTTCCGCCGAAGTCTCACCCATGTGCATTTGTCGGGCCGGCTCGCAAATCTTGTGTACTCCATGGGTGTGACCAACACGGATTTCTATCCGCATCAGTACAAGCCTTTGCTTACCCTGTTGGAATCTCCGGCTGACGGACTACTTATCGCGGATGAAGTTGGCCTTGGCAAGACGATCGAAGCCGGAATCATCTGGACCGAGCTGCGTGCGCGCGAGGACATGCGACGACTGCTAATTGTCTGTCCCGCCATGCTGAGAGAAAAGTGGCGGGATGAGCTCGCAATGCGGTTCGGCATCGATGCACTTATCACCGACGCTGTCACACTAGCCGACGAGGCCGCCAGAGCCTTCGACTCCGGGACTCCAAAAGCGTGGATCGCAAGCTATCATGCCTTGCGCCCGTCGCGCAGTTGGAAGGCGGGAGACGCGCACGCCGGAAAGAAACGTAGTTCCCGAAACATCTTTGCCGATTTGCTGTTCGAGCGTGCAGATGAAGACCCGTTGTTTGACCTCGTCGTCTTCGACGAGGCGCATTACATGCGAAATCCCGAGAGTGCGGTCAACACTCTGGGAGAGTTACTGCAGAAGGTTTCCCAGCGACGCATATTGCTTTCTGCAACACCCATCAATCTTGCCAACGATGATCTTTACCAGCTATTGCGGCTGTGTGACCCGGAACATTTTCAGTATCCCTCAAGCTTCCATGACATGGTTCGTGCCAATCAGCCGCTTGTCGCAGCTCGGGATGCCGCGTTGCGGCGGAATTCCTCTGCAAAGGAGATAACCACCCAGTTGCACGCGGCAGCGCACAGCGATCTGCTCCGCAATTCGCGACAGCTTGCTGCGGTCATTCAGGATCCGCCCACGGACGAGTTATTGAAACGTGCCGACTATCGGGCCGAACTCGCCGCCACTCTCGAGAGAATCAATCTGATCGGTCATGTCGTAACACGGACTCGCAAACGGGACGTACAGATGGAGCGACCGCGACGCGACGTGCATCCTGAAATGGTTCCGATGACCGATGCCGAGCGGCGCTTTTATGTCTTTGTGACCGAGGCAACGCGCGATTACGCATGGCGTCATCAGATCTCGGACGGCTTCCTCCTTGCTACGCCACAGCGTCAGGTCTGCAGCTGTCCAGCAGCGTTTGCCCGGGCATGGCTGAGCAACGATGCCACGCTCGTCGAAGACATGGCCGAGCGCATTGCAGAAGAGCTTGAAGATGCAGGCAGCGAACCCGAATTCGAGGATATCGGATCCTCGCTCAAGGAGTTTCTTGTAGCAAACAGGCCTCGTGACCTCCGTCCCGATGAGCTGGAGCAGGCAGATTCAAAGCTCTGTCGCCTCATCGATGTTCTGAAAGAGTACTTCGCCGCCAATCCGACCGAGAAAGTCATCCTGTTCACGTCGTTTCGCGTGACCGCGCGATATCTGAAGGAAAAGCTGATCTCGTTGGGCATGCCGGCAATGCTCCTTTGGGGTGGCATGAGCGAGCCGAAACAGGAACTAATTGCCGAATTCCGTGAATCGGATGCCTTGCGTGTGCTTGTATGCACGGAAGTTGCGGCCGAGGGTGTTGACCTCCAGTTTTCGCGTTTGCTTATCAATTACGACCTGCCGTGGAATCCGATGCGGGTAGAGCAGCGGATAGGTCGAATTGACAGGTTGGGGCAGGCGGCAAAGGTCATTCATATCTGGAACCTGTTTTACGAGCACACGATTGACGAGCGCATCTTCAGGCGTCTCCTTAACCGCCTGCACATCTTCGAGGAAACACTCGGTGAGCCGGAACCAATCATCGGGGAAACCATTCAGCGACTCGAATCCGCGCTGCTGACCGAGAAAATGACTGCCGAACAGGAAGAGCAGGAAATTGAACGGGCGCGGCTGGCACTCGAAAACGTGAGAAAGCGACGTGAGGAGCTGGAGCGCAATGCGTCTCAGATGATTGCGCACGGCGGCCTTGTTCTTGACCGCATCGCCGCCGCGCAAGAATTGTCCCGGCGGGTGACCGAAGATGACTTGGTCATTTACGTAAAAGACTTCCTGAACCGACATGCGCACGGCTATAAATTCCGACAGCTGGGAAATGCATACGAATTCGAGCTGGAATTGCCGCCAGCAGTAGCCGCAGACCTTGACGACTTTACGCGCAGAAACGGCTTGCTGGGACAGACATCACTCGGGAACGGGATGCCACGGCAATGCCGCTTTATCAATCGTATTACATCCGCAAGTACCAGAGCGTGGGAGGCAATACACCAGTTCCATCCATTGATCAGGTACATTGGCCAGCGATTGCGCCAGACCGAAGAGGCGTTTCACCCCGTGGTTGCGATTTCTCTTCAGTCCGCGGGCGATACCGGCGTACCGGCGGGCAAATATGCCTTCATGATTCGACGTTGGGGCTTCAAGGGTGTCAGCGAAGAAGAGTGGCTCCAAGTGGCGGCATGCCGACTCGATGACGGAGCTCTGATCGAAGAAGAACAGGCAGAGACGCTCATAAACCATGTCCGGATCCGCGGACATGATTGGCTGGAAGCGCCAAATGTTGTTTCGGCGGATGCGGTTGCCAATGGCCTTGACATATTGGATATCCATCTCGGCGATGCCTACGAGCGAGCCAAGCGACGCAAGCAGGATGAGAACGCGGACCGCATGATGTTCCAGTTGCATGGCGTTGATCAGCATCTGGCACAAAGCCTTTCCGTGCTGGAATCGGTCCGTGAACTGCACGCCTCATTGAACCGCCACGGACTTGTCAAGGCAACACAAGGCCGGATCGACAAGCTGCGGGCAAGGATGGGGTTACGGCGCGAACAAATACTACGCAGGGAGAAAGTTGTGCCCGATTGCGATCTGGTTTGTGCGGGATTGATAAGCGTACGGAGCTGAACATGGGAGACTGGAAGCGTGCACTTAAGGACATCCGGAAGGAACTGAAGGCAACCGAACCGAATGTAACAAAGTCACAGCCCTCGGACCTGCCACGCCCCAAGCGCCTTGCTTTTCCGGCGCCATACAAGCCTGACTCAAGCCGTTCCTTGTCGACTGGAAGAGCACAGCCCGCGCATAAGGTGGCAACCCGTCGTGTTCCTGCACCACCCCTCAAAGACGCCGACATGAAGGCCACCTCTCGGAGCGCTGTGGCGCCAAAAAGCCCGGTTCCATCGAAGCCCCTTCAACCTGCACCGGTGCCCGAACGGCTTTTGATAAAGCGATCTGGCAAGCTTGAAAGGCAGCAGTACTTCAAGCAGCCGGAATCTTGGGTGGCAGGAGGCACGCGAACGCAGTTTGTTCCCGACAATGAGCAAGCTGGTGCTGCCGAGGTGGTAATCGGAATTGATTTCGGCACTTCCTACACTAAGGCCGCCGTCGGACTCAGAGACCAGATTCTCCCGGTTAGTTGGGAGGGTATTACGAGTCAACCTGAAAAATATCTGCTTCCATCGGAATATTCGATCCTGAAAGATGGTGCGGTAGTGTTCGGACAAGCCTCGGGGAATACCTTATCCGTCCTGCGTCAGGACTTGAAAATTCCGTTCGTAGATCCGGCAGTATCGAGCGCGTCAATCGCGAATGCGGCAGTTTTCGTGGGAATGGTTATCCAGTATGTACGTGCGTGGGTTTATCGTCACCATGGGGGAAAGCTGGGAAAGGCGAAAATACGCTGGATGTTCAACCTCGGGGCACCGTGCAACGGGCTGGAAACGTCACGCACCAGGCTGGCCTACGAGCGACTGGCAAGGGCAGCATGGATGCTAAGCCTCCAGTCACCACGCGAAATGAACACTGCGGCGGCAGACGCTACCAAGTTGTCTGCCGATATAGCTCTTCCTGATGTCATTGATTGTAGGGTACAACCAGAATTCGTCGCCCAGATCGCGGGATATGTGCAGTCGCCACAGAGAACGGACGGACTCCACGCTCTTGTGGATATTGGCGGTGGCACGATGGACGTGGTTACCTTTATTATCCAGCGCAAGGAAGGCGACGACAGGTTTCACTTTCTTGTGCCATCGGTCGAATGGCTCGGAACTCAGGTATTGCAGCAGAACCGGTTGGTGGGAGCGGATACTGTCAGCGAGGCGTTGCTCCCTGATCCTATTGATGCCGTGACTGATGCCGAGTCGTTTGCGGCTCGAACAGGAGCGTCCGCGGAAGATGTGCGCAAGCGGGACAACCTGCTCTTCGCCAAGGCTCAAGGTACCGTTGCCGGCGTATTTGCAAGAACAAAGGCAAAGCGCTACAGGCTCTCCGAATCATGGGAAAAGGGCTTAAAGACATTTGTTTCTGGTGGCGGAGCCAGCCTGGCCGGCTATCAGACAGCCATTACGCGCGGGGGAATGACAAAGGCCAGGAAGGTCGAGCTCATTCCGCTTCCCATGCATCCGAGGCTGGCGGAGTTTGATGGAGATGAAGCCGATTATCAGCGAATTTCGGTTGCGTGCGGTCTTGCCCTAGACGCATTTTCGCTTGGTGAAATCATCCCGGCGGCCGACGTCGCGGATGACGAGCCGGTTGCTTCCCATTCCGTCGAAAGACCCGGTTGGGAAGAATATTATTCGTAACGACTTTGGGCAAAGTAAGCGTGTATTCTCGGACGAGGTCTAACGGCTTGGATTGAGCCGGTTCCGGCGGTAGTTGGCGGGAATTGTGCGGTATTCGATGATCAGAAAGAAGCTGGAGTCAGGCGTCCATCGGAGTGGCTGCATGACAGTCACTTTGAGTTCTAGACAAACGACGGCTTAGACTCGCTGCATCGCTTCGACCTTGTGGATGTGTGTCGGTCGGCTTGGCAGAGCCATTACTGCAATGGAAACGTGGCGTGAGGGCGCACCGAAGCGCACTTGATTGCTCGCAGCCTGTCAGTTGAGCTGCGAGCAGTAGCGGCCCACATCCCGGAGATCACGTGTGAAAATGTGACTTACGCAGGTTAACCTCAAATGCGATTTAGAGTGGATTGTTACCGAAATTCTTGGCTGCGTAAAAAGAAGTCTTGAATGTTGAACTTACATTTAACAAACGCGAACAATGTGCGTATTATTGTGCCATTGAAGTGAGGTGATAAGTTGGTCTGAAGAAAGCAATTAAAACCAGCATCTAGCATCGTTTAAAAGGGTACAAGATGGCAAAGATCGAGATTCTCGAATGGTCGGAAGAAAAACTGGGCGGCTATAGCATCAATGGCATGGAGTTTCGCGGCGAAGCAGCAGAAGCGCTGGTGCAGGAGGCCCAAGAAATGGCATTCGTCGCCCGCCGCGACCCTGTCGAGGTGCTGGCCCAAATCATCCCCGAAGATCATATGGCGAGCGCTCCTGACAAATTGCCATACGACACACTCGCCGCAATCTTCGGTTCACAACTGCCAAACGGCGCGAGATCGTTCGTAGCATGGGAGGGGATTAACGGTTACACGGCTTCCTTTATGGACGGTGCAACTGGAAAATTTACCGATATCCCGATGACGCCAGAACAAGTCGAAGCGATGCGCGCGACGGGTTTGCTCGGCACTTATGGTGTGCAAATCCAACGCAATGACTGAGCGCTCCAACCGCACGAATAGCCCGCAAGCCCCTGTGTTTAATCCATCGCCGGGCGACATCCGTGAAGCGCGGGAAGCAGCTGAGCTCACGCAGGGTCAAGCGGCGGCACTCATCTATCGCACAGTCCGCAACTGGCAGCAATGGGAAGGCGGGGAGCGCCGGATGGATCCGGCCCTGTGGGAATTATTCCGCCTAAAATCCGCCGTGAACAATGTTCGTAGCAAACTTCTGTAAGCTTCCGGCGATTTGCCCTGCGTCTCTAAAGAAGCACTGGTGCGTACGAGCAGCATGGATTTCCACTACCTTCGACTCAGCTTGAGTACTTCTTCAACGTGATCGGATCTAGCGCGCAAATAGGGATTTGCGGTCAATTGTGCGGCATGCATAACAATACATAATCCTTTTATGTATTGTTATGCATACCGCTTGCATCGCATGGATCCGCCTAGGCTGAATATACTGGACACCGCAGTTTATTTCCGCGAACGACTGTCCTCTAATAGTTTTTTCAACTTAGGCGCACGCCCCCGTGAGCACCATTTTGAGATTGATGAACGAGAAACACCGAGAGATTGTCCGATATCGGCAACTGTTTTTCCGGCCATAGCCATTTTCTCAGCGCACGCAATCCTATCGCTTGTCTTTTCTGACCGGCCCCTGCCACCAGGAATAGCGAGTTTCTCCGCGGTAAACCACTGCTCTGCGAGTCGGATCTTTTCCGGCCATGCGTCGATCCACAATTCTAGGGAATCGAGTTTCTTTCTTAAGCGTAATTCAAGCGTTGTATCAGCAACAGTGTCTGAATATTTCAACATTTTGCTAACGGTTGGCGCACTTGCCAAAGCGCCCCTTATCTCGTCGATTACGGCATCTTTCCCCGCCCAGCTTGGCGGGGAACCCCACAGCGAGTGGGCCATCACAATCGCGGCTTGAGCGACATCGCTATAAACATGCAGTTTCGGCGGTGACGCCAGCCAATTAAGCGATTGTGCGGTTCGGCGTCCAATGAAGTAATTGCGTGCCTTAGTTACCCTCTCGCTTTCATATTTCTTTGATTGCGAATGCACAGGGCAAAACACTTGTGCCGGCTCAGCCCATCGAAAGCAAAATCTGCATCGTTGTTTCTGCAGAACCCCAGAGCTTGCAATGCCGATCAAAATTAGTCCGTGCAGGCTCACATGCATAGGCAGTTTCAACGCACCTCGCTTGGCACGTAAGCATTCATACCCGAATCGGAACATCGCCACGGGATCGCGCAAGTGCGCTGAAGCTGCTTTATTCGACATTCCCAAAGAGCCGAGTGCGCGTTCGGCCCACCGGGCCAATAGTCTTCCGCCACAAGGGACATCCAAATCTTCACGGAGACTTGCACGCGCGAGGCTTTGATGAATGTACTGTGAAAATTCCTGCCAGTCGTAACCGAGATCAGCTGCAACAGCTGCATCTTCACGAGTCAGAAATCCGATCCGCCTAGAGTAGCGCTCCCAGTCGAGCGTAATCTGGGTTGTGTAGTCGCGCGACTGCGTCGCAATTGTGGCGCGATCTCCTAGTACAGCCGCGACATCTAACGCCTCCCACCCTGAAAGCAACCATTTTTGCCAGCGTGGTGGAAAAGTGAGCCAATGCAGGGGGCGCCATTTACTCCGTAGACGAGACATGCGGTTCTTCTAGCATCAAGTGGGACAAATACTGTTTTGAATTATTTTCCCATACCGACCGGACTTAAAGCATATTTGCAAAGAAATGCAAAAAAGGAGCGCCCATGGATGCACTGCTCGACGTGCTGGAGGTCGTCGCTGTTTTAAAAATATCGCGCCGAAAATTTGACTCGATGTTGAAGGAAGGGGCTGCGCCTCCGTATGTCCAAATGGGCGGTGTGCGCCGCTGGCGCCGGCAAGATATTGAGCGCTGGCTGGATCAGAACTTACAGATCCAGGAAATAAGGCTACAAGCGAAGTAACGTCACCTCAAACGCCAGACGGAAAGGAGAAGAAAACAGAACAGACCAACCCTAGAAAACAAAAAAGCCAATCGCAGGGATTGGCTTCCTTGGCCCGGATGACCGGATTTACTGCTGCAGTGGTGCGTTCAGTATATTCAGAATCCCCGTCGAGTCAAGCCCCCTATTGCCTGCGAAAACGAGACCCGCATGACCTTCGTCGTGTGGTTGTCCTCTCTCGTCCTGCGAAAAGTCGGACGAGCATTTTTAATGATTTCGCCCTGTGCGAAAAGGAGAATTTTATGTCGGTGCGAAAAGTCGTGACTCGAAGCGGCGGGCACTCCCGCGGCCTCATGCCTTCCCACAAAAATCGAGTTCCTGTTGCGTGGGAATCCTCCCTCGAGCTTCAATTTTATCGCTTTCTCGAACTGTCTCCGCAGGTGCGGTCCTTTACCGTCCAGCCCACGCGCGAGCAAATTTGGGTCGATGGAGCGCCAGCGATTTATATACCAGACGTCCAAGTTCAATTTGCCAATGGAACGCAGGCATTCTGTGAGGTGAAGCCGGATCTTAAATGTGCGACTCGACGGATTGCCACTCGGCTGGCCGCGATCCGCGCGCGCTTCAAGGAAACTGGTCGGCGCTTCTATCTGATTACCGACACGTGGCTAGATGCCGAACCGAGGCGGTCAAACGTGGAGCTGCTCATGTACCACCGGCGTGGAATGTTGCTTTCGCATCTTGAGCAAATGCAGTTATCGCGCAAGGTAATGACCCACCAACCTAAGACCGTTGCTGAACTCGTTGACCTCGTAAGTATTAATAAAGCTTGGTTGATGCTCGGGCTCGGACTAATCGGCGTCGATATCGAATTGCCGCTGAACGGCGCGTCGCAAATCTTTCTGACAGGAGGGCATCGTCATGCGCACATTTTCGCTTAAGCCTGGGCTGCAGGTTAGATACAACGATCTGCCTTGGAGACATCTGCGGCGATTGGTCGACAACCGTCTGGCCTTCGTCAATGAACTCGGAGAGCACTGGTACACGACGGAGTCCGAATTTTATAGGTTATACGAATCGCGAGACGTGACCGTCGAGTCGGACCAGCCATTCATCTCGACGATTCCGACGATCACGCAAGCACCGCCGGATTTGACCACTTGTCCAGAAGCACATGCACAGGAGGCATTACGCCGGCGCAATTACGTCGAGTCACTCTTGTCCTCGGACGGACGACTTTGCTCAGCAAAAGAATTGCGTGCTCGCATTGCGGAAATTGGGAAGGCGATCAATGACAAGCTGACACTCCCATCACCTGCGACTGTCGCCCGATGGGCGCGGCGATATTTGTCGACGCGTTGTGTGATGCGTCTCGTACCTGCGCATCGTTTGAAAGGGCGACATGCTGTCATTACCGGCGAAATCGAAGACATCCTCATGGATGTAGCCAATGAGGTATATCTCACTCCGCAACGCAAGCCGGTCGCGCAGGTATGGTTTATGTTCCGTAGTCGAATTGAAGAGAGCAACAAGAGCCTGCCACCGTCCAAGCAATTGACCCTTCCAAGTCGCTCCTCAGTTTACCGCTACGTCGATGGACTGGATCCGTACTTGGTAGATTGCGCCCGTCTCGGAAAGCGCGCAGCCAGCGAAAAGCATCGGACAGCATCGACCCAGATGGCGGTCTCTAACATTCTGGACCGTTGGGAAATTGATCACACGACGCTTGACGTTATGCTGGTCGATACCGAAACGGGTGCGGTGATTGGTCGACCGTACCTTACGGTTATCATAGACCGGCACAGTCGCATGGTGATGTCCTTCGTCATTCACATTGCCGCTCCGAATACGGAGTCTGTGCTGCGCGCAATCGATCGGGCAGTTCGTCCCAAACACGCTTGGCTTGCGCGTTATCCAAAGGTCATTCATCCATGGATGGCACGCGGCTTGCCATTACGGATTGTGCCGGATAACGCGGCTGAGTTTCACGCAGGAAGTCTTCACATTGCATTCGCCGATCTCGGCATCGAATTGATGTATCCAAGATCTCGTGGACCCCAAATGAAAGGCGGCATTGAACGCTTTTTCGGGACTTTGAACACTGGATTGATCCATCAATTGCCCGGCGCGACGTTTTCCAATTCGCATGACCGTGGCGACTATCCGTCCTCAAAGCTGGCGTGCTTGACCTTGCCAGTGCTAGAAGAATTCATTCTCAAATGGATAGTTGATGTTTATCACCAGCGGCCACACCGGGGCTTGCGAGGTAAGACACCAGCCGCAGTTTGGAAGGCTGGTGAGGCGGAGCGCCCCATCCATTTGCCCGTTGATCTGGACGAACTTGAAGCAATCCTCTCCATGCGTGAGCAAAAAGTGCTGCATCACTATGGCGTGGAGTTGTCCGAGCTGTTCTACAACTCGCCGGAAATGGGGCCGATTCGGCAGCGACTCAAACCGGCCGAAAAGGTCGAGGTGCGCTACCGCGATGAGCTGGGGCACGTATGGATTCGTGACCCACGCACGAATGTCTTTCTGCAAGTTCAATGCACGGATAAGCGCGTGATCGGCCTGAGCCGTGACCTTTACGATCAAGCACGAAAAATGGTCAGGGCCGAAAACGGCAAAACGGATGACTTCGACGTTGTATATCAGGCCTATTGTCAAATCATGGACGCCGCCGAAGCAGCGAAGCAATCCAACAAACTCCGTCAGCGCCGCGATGCGGCTAAAAATTCAATCGACAAGGAGGGGCAGGAGCGGTCGAAAATCGCTTCGGCGGAACGATCAAGCCGTGTCTCACATTCCAGTATTTCTGAGCTGAAGTTCGACCCCGCCATGTTGACCACATTTGCGGTTCGATCCGTCGACTAACTGCCCATTCTATTTGACATTGAGGCTAACCATGAACCAAATCGTCAAACCTTTTTCCCTCCGCTCGTCGTTTATCGACTACCCACAGTCGGTTCACGCGCTAAAGCGTATCCGCGAGGTACACGAAGCATCACGCGTGAGCAAAAAGGGGCGCGGCATCGCTTTGCTCGGTCCTTCTGGCGCCGGCAAGACAACAGTGCTGGAAGAATATATTCGCAGCTACGTCCCCGCAAAACACTTTCCGTCGGCAAAACCTATCGTATTTGTTGAAGTACCGTCGTCGCCGACACCAAAAAGTTTAGGCACCGCCATTTTGATCTCGATCGGTGACCGTTTCGCTCATCGCGGCTCGGCTGAGGAGAAGTTGTTTCGTATCGTCACCTTGCTCGCAGGATTGCACACTGAACTCATAATTTTTGATGAGGCGCAGCATCTCGTCGAGAGGCGTAGGAGACCAAACGGTGAAACGACGGACTGGCTGAAAAATCTTCTAAATGCGTCGAAAATCGCCGTCGTGTTGGCCGGTCTTAAGAAGACGGAGGATCTGCTCTTTTCGAACGAGCAATTGCGCAGGCGCTTTTCGTCAACTGCACACCATGACAGATTTACTCTTCACGATGTCAAGAGCGCTCGTGATTTCGCCTCTCTCTTGCTCGCCTTTCAAAAAACCATCCCGGTACCGACGTTAAGTTTTATAGAGCCCGAAACATTGAAGCGCTTCTACTGCGCGTCCTACGGTTTGATCGACTACCTCATCAAGATTATTGAGCGGTCGGCGTGGCTTGTTGAGCACGGCAAAGCTGAGGAAATTGATTTGCAGGTTTTGGCCCAAGCATTTCGGGACGAAGTCTGGAGCGTGGCGCCGCACACGCGGAATCCCTTCCATGCTGATTTTGACTTTCACGATCTGATTGGAAAAGAAGAGCCGTTCGAGGATTTTGATCTGAAAGCGATGTAATCAAAAAAGAGCAGGGAGGGCCTCGCCTTCCCTGCTCTTCCTAAGGAACTATCAATGCGCTTTGTTAACGAATTATTGACATTCACCGACTACTTTTATGCGACCAGCGACTACGAGCGTCGGCGCATTCGCCAACATCTGAAGCGCCAATCCTTCGACAAGGTTCCCCTACTTTTGGGCGTTCCTCATTACCCGTACGAATGCATCGAGAGTACCTTGTTTCGCGCAGCCGAACACAACGGCCTCCCCGGAATCGCGGAGCTGTGCCGCGCCCTAGCACTGCCGACGCGGCCCGTCTTCAACCCTAAGCGACTCGAACAACTTGCCGACTCACTGCAGATGAAAAAAACTGAATTGTCGCGAGCCTTGCCGACGGTTGTGGACGAGCTAGATATGAAACACTGGGTAGATTTCGGTGGACACCGCTTACGCGAGGAGCAGCTTGCGCTTTCGATGACGCGCATCTGCCCGCGGTGTGTCGCCGATTGCGGGCACGGGCGGAGCTATTGGGCACTTGCTCCATTCGCCGTGTGCGATGCACATGGATGTGCACTGCATGATCATTGCCCGGCCTGCCGATGTGAATTCTCGCTGAGTAGGCCAGCCTATATGATCTGCCAATGCGGCGCAAATTTGAGGGAATATCCGGGCGTCTTCGCAACGCCGGCTGCGCAGCAGCTTTGTGCCCTGCTCGCCGCACGCTTTCGAGGCGTTGAAACTTTAGCCAAAACTGCAGAATATGGCTTTCCTGAAGTACATTTGCACAAGCTTAGGTTGAGTGAGTTAATTGATCTCGTCGTCTTCCTTGGTTCGCTACGCTCGGATCCAAAGGTCGTCCTCTTGCGAAAATTGAAGGGCCCTGTTGCGATCAGTGTGGCTTTGCCAGCGATTGAGCGGGCCGCTCGAGCGTTGACTAACTGGCCGTTTGGATTCTATGCGCAAATGCGTCAGGCTCGCGCATTCCTTCCAGGATCGGAGTCACTCCGCCTCGTGGCGAAGAGCTTAGATCATATCGTCCAGTTAGCTATCACCTGCATGCCGCAGAAGGAACTACGTTTCGTCACCGAAGAGATCGCCCGGTTTCTTGAAACGCCGGACGAGTGGAATGAACAGCGAAAGTTGTTTTCGCAAGCACAGAAAGCAGCCTGATGTACGGTCTTCTGCTCCAAGTAAAACCTCATGCGGATGAAAGCCTGTTGGGATACCTGTGCCGACTCGCGGAAGCCAATGCCATCGAAGTGACTACGGTGTTCGATCTGCTCAAAGAAAACAACGGCGACCGAAGTGATTTGCACGCCATGATGGGGCACGAGAACATATCGTGGACCGGCGTTGCTGCCGAACTACAAAATCCGCAAACGCGTCCCGCGCCGCTTTGGAATATCCGTCGTCGCCGATTTTGCCGTAAGTGTCTGGAAGAGGTGCCTTACTGGCGGGCGGAATGGGATCTGTCATTGGTAACAGCTTGCTGCCGCCATCGGCTTCAGTTGCAGGACGCTTGTCCGCATTGTGCTGAGGCGCTGCGGTGGAACGGACGATCAGCCACATGTTGTTCTGCATGTGGCCAATCGCTTGTTTCCGGCACTGCCTCTGTTATTGCTGCAGACCGCTATGAGCTGTGGATATCTAAGGAACTGACCCGGCGCATGGTAGGCAGCCTAAGGCATTGCGATCGGCAATTGAAGCATTTGGGGCTCGAAGAGTTCCATGATTTGGCCTTCCGATTGGGGTGTTTCGTGTCCCACCCGATGACGAAAAAACCTAAGAAGGTAGCTGATTTTGGATCCCTGGTTACGGTGCGCCCAGTCGCACAGGCGACCGCTCAGACGCTGGATAATTGGCCTAACGGATTTTTCAAGTCTCTTGATCGTATTCGTGCTGCAAGATCAGCATTTTCTGAATGGAGACTTTCAGCGGCGATCGGGCCAATCTATCGCGAAATATTCGTTGGGCTATCGAGCTCGAAAAATCAATTCGTTCGTGACGCCTTTGATCTCTATTTGAGTACAAACTGGCAGGCGCCGCTCGCACTGCGTAATCGGCGTCTGAAGGAGACGGCCGTTCAAGCGCACCGATGGATACCTATTCACGAGGCCGCCGCTCGTTTGCGTTTGGATCCGTCCCTAGTATCGCGTTTGGTCGAGGCCCACGACGTACCAAGCAGAGAGCATCAGTATCCAAGTGGGCGTACTGGTCGCATTGTCGATGTGTTTTCTCTCGAAAGGATTGCGCCTGCGCTGCAGCGACTTTTGACGGTAGAAGAGGCTGCACAGGCGCTTGGCCTTACCAAACAGCGCATCGGCCAACTAACTCATGCTGGGCTCCTCAAAGTCTGGGGTGGAAAGCCAAGACAAGGAATGCGCTGGCGAATAGACCAAGCATCGATTCAGGCAATTTTAGGACATGCGGCTAATGTACCGTCCGTGGAGGATATTGCCGACGGCCGAACGACGTTCAAAGACCTGCTGCGATATCGCATCAACGGCGCTGGACAATTTACGCAGATCGTCACTCATCTAATGAATAGTGAGGGCGTGGTGGTTGGAAAGTTTGGTGGAGCGGAGAGAATGTCCGAATGGGTCATTGACGTACAGGCGCTCGAACGCGGGCTGAAATTGAAATCATTGGATGAAAATTCAGAACTCACCGTCGTTCAGGCGTCCAACGAACTTGGCATAAAGCAGGAGGTGGCGTACGTCCTCATCCAATACGGCTTGCTCACGAGCCGCAGCATTGTGGTTGGGAAGCGCTCCCGTCAAGTCGTTAGATACAGTGCTGTCGCCGCATTTCGTCATAAGTACGCTTTAGGGCCAGAAATGGCTGCAATGATGGGGACGAGTCCCAAAGCGTTATTGGAATATCTACGAGACAGGGGAATACACCCTGTGGTGGGCCCTACGGTCGCGGGGCAGCCATGCCGCCAATACGTCTGGCGTAGAACAAAAAAATTGACCGCACTAATGCACCGCGCGCAAGGACAGCACTTGTAATAAGAACGAGGTGCTACACGATGAAGTCGGCATATCGCACACCGGATTTCTTATAGATTACAACACGAGGATGGGAACCTCCGTTCATAACAAGGGCATTAGATTGCCGACATGCATACAAGTGCAACCAGCTGCCGTGGCCGTAAATCAGACTCGCATTTTTCGCCCTTATACCCATGCAGCGACCAAGGCGGCCTTTGCCTTGCTGTTGATGTTCACGTAAAAGCGACCCACGTGAGTCAGTTTTCGGTGAACGTCAACACGTCCTGACCATCGCCTGGTTGCCATTGCCATCAATGAAAAGCTTCACACCTATCGTATCCGACTGGCTGCCCCCGATGATATCCGCGTCCGCGGGCAACGGTTTATCTTCATAGACCGCTCCTCGGGGGCATTCTTGAACGAGTTCAGCCTTATAGGCATCGGTTTTTGCTGCCGTAGGCACGCCGCTTGTGCTCGCCATTGATCCCAGAACCAACCGTAGAGCGAGTTTTCGGCGTTGGTTAAACTGGTGCTGAACTGGAAGGCTCGGAAGTGTCTACGAAACCGGGGGCGATTCAGTATTCTCCAATGTGGCTATTGTTCAATCATTATGTTTGCGTAGACCAAGCCAATGATTGTTGAAAAACGCAGCTGTATTTCTCAAAGCAGGTAAAGTGAAAACTGTGTAGGTTTTTTGCGGGTATTTTGAGAATAGGCGGGAAAGGTATTCTCAGAAAAAATGCAAAAGTTCTTGATTTATATAGGACTCAATTTTCACCTATTCTGAAAACCTACAACCGTTTGATGTTCGTCGAGAAAAATGCCGGCTTTCGACCGGCATTTTTTATTGGCATAACTGTTTTAGCGCACTAGAACTATTCAAGTACCGTCGCTCCACAGCTAACCAGATAATCGTACGTTCCATCATAGTATTGAGGCAATCTGGTCGGATCTTCGTGTTTGCCTAAAGGTACAAAGATTGCTATCCCTTGACGCGCTCGGGTAAGCAGAACCCTATAAGCGTTTTCCAAATAACGCCTTTGTTCTGCGCGATTTCTCTGCTTCCAGCTTGATCCCGTAAACCTCCAATGTGCGAAGGTTCCGTCGAAATAGCGATAGTCTGCGTCCCATCCAATTAAACACCAATCAAGCTCAAGCCCCTGGATGTCAAATTCAGTGGCAACGTCTTCCAAGAAATGACAAGAGCGCACGTCATCCGGTTCATTTAGAAACCAATCAGCAGCAGATATCTTGTTCTTCACAAAGATCCCTTCTGGTTTCAATCTGGCCGCGCCCGATGATGAAATTACGCCTGTTGTTTCGTTTGCCCGTGCGCGACTTTTTATCCATGCGCGAGCTTTCTTAATGTCTCGTGTGACCACAATCGGAAAGCGGTCGCGGAAGGATTTGTAACATACCGCCGCGCGATCGGGTTGGTTCTCAATTAAGTAATGGATCATGTGCGAGAGCCGTTCAGCTTTAAACGACCGCATCGAAGTCGCAAGGTGTAAGGCCGAACTCGAGCGTGCATGAGGGACGGAATCAAATTCAATGCCACGACCCGCGTATTCCTCTTGTTCCAATCTGTTGGAGTAATAAACATGCCAATGTTGGAAGCCCTTACTCAATGCATCTACCCACCCTTGAAGGCCTGCTTCACCTGTATTGATTTCTTGTCCGCCACCGATCAATGCAATGATGACGCACCAATCGTTATGTCGGTCCATGACACTAATCAGAAATTCCGGCTCTGACTGGTCAAAACTCTTCTGTCCTCGCTTTTGCGTCATGAATTTTGAGGTGCTCTGCCGGTCCCAAGCGCGCTGTGCTTCATCAAAAATTACAACACGCTCAACAGGCGTCTTCTTTGGATTGCCAAGTGCGTCGTCTCTAAATTTATGAATGTTTTGAATTCTTGCGGCGGCCTTGCGTAGTTCTTGCTCTTTACGTGTATTAGGATTTCGTTCTTTTGCGTCTCTGGCTAATGCTTCCGTCAACACTTCGACTAACGGTCCGTTCCCCGACAGGAAGATGGCATGCTCATCATCGTCGATGTTGACACTTGTTGTTGCAATGTTTAAGCCGACTAAGGTCTTGCCAGCACCTGGCACGCCCGTGACAAAGCAAATAGCCTTCTGTTTTTCAATGCGTGCTTTGTGGACGATTCTCAGTAATTCGGATGAGGTGACATGGAGGTTGTGAGCACCAGCGTCATTTCGAGCAATGTCAGCCACGTCATGATTCGCGTAAAGCGCTTGTGCAGCTTCTACGATAGTCGGCGTCGGTTTGTAGGCTGCATCGAACCAGCTCTGGAAATCGATTGGTGTAGCGTTACCTATAGCAGTGCTGCAGTACACAAGAGCATCTTGAAGGTTGCTAGCACATGCTCCTATAGGAGGATAGACGCAGTTTACCGGCGCCGAAAGCTCGAATGGACTTGCAGGTGCGTTGGTCGCGACGAGAATAGGGACGATCACTTTGTTATGGCTACCTTCATGAAAATGATGAAGATCAATCGCATAACCGTGCGTTTGTCGCAGATCGTGTGGAAGATGAGCTCTTGCGCCAACTTTAAATTCCAATACGTAGACGACGTTTTGGTAGATTAAAACAGCGTCAGCGCGACGCCCCATTCTGGGAATTTGAAGTTCAAAAAGGATTTCTCCGTTTAAAAAGGGAGGCAGGCATTGTTTGAGCAGTTCGATTTCCGCTTGCCACGCCCCCATTTGTAATTGGACGATGTCCTGGGAGTGTTGCTGGCTAATCTTTCCAATCACTGAATCAATGGACTCGAGAAGGAATTCGCTTACAGTTGCAACATAGAAGGCGCGCATTCCCATTAGCGTGCCTTTTTTTCGGTAAACAATGCGGCCACTGGAACGTCGAGGGCTTTCGCGATTCGAAAGACATTAATCAAACCAACATTCCGAGTCCCGCGTTCAATGCCGCTAATATAGGTTCGGTCGAGCTCTGCAAGTAGGCCCAATTCTTCTTGGCTAAATCCATGCTCGATACGCAGTTCCCTTAAACGTAAGCCGAATGCGGTCAACTGCTTGTCTTCCATGTTGAGTCCTAAAATTGACTGAATGATATTCGGCTGACGAGACTTATTAGTCTACGGACTATGAGTCACATCTTGAGGCCTACTCTGACAGGAAGCCGCGTAACGTCGTAATATTGACGATCTTCCATGTCTCCATCCTTGCGCAGTCGCGATGCACATCATCTACAGCCCAGACCACCACCTCCACCGCGGACAATTCGAGTTCTACCGCGGTGAACTCGTCCCCTGCTTCGAAAAGCCTGAGCGCGCCGAATACATCTTCAAAGCCGTCACCGACCACAACATCGGTCCGGTCTCTGCGCCCGACAGCTTCCCGCTCACTCACATCGAACGCGTGCATGCGCCCCGATATTTGCGTTTCCTCGAGCGCGCATGGGAAAGCTGGGCTGCACTTGGTAACACGCGCGATGCGATTCCCGCCGTGTGGCCGATCCGTGGTTTTCGATATGACATCGAGCCGGACAACTTCGTCGCACAGCTGGGCATGTATTCTTTCGATAGTGGCACGCCATTCACCTCCGGCACCTGGCGCGCCGCGCGAGTAGGCGCGGACATCGCATTGACGGCGCAGCAGCGTATTGCGCAGGGTGAGCGAGCCGCCTTCACGCTGTCGCGCCCGCCCGGCCACCATGCGGGTCCAGATTTCCTCGGTGGCTACTGCTTCATCAACAATGCCGCTGTCGCCGCGCAAGCGTTTCTCGATGGCGGCGCGTCACGTGTGGCGATTCTTGACGTCGACTACCACCACGGCAACGGCACGCAATCGATCTTTTACGACCGCAGCGATGTGCTGTTCCAGTCCATCCACGGTGACCCGAAGACGGAATACCCGTTCTATCTTGGTAATGCGGACGAGACCGGTGCTGTGGAGGGGCTCGGGTTCAACCAGAACTATCCACTGGCGGCGGGCAGCAGCAATGAACAGTGGTTCGCGGCGCTCGATGCGGCGTGCAATCGCATCCAGACTTACGCACCGGACGCACTTGTGATTTCCTTAGGTATTGATACCTACGTCGGCGATCCGATTTCAAAATTCCGGCTCGATGCGCCGGAATACCTGCGCTTGGGCGCGCAGCTCGCCGGGCTTGGATTGCCGACGCTGTTTGTGATGGAGGGTGGGTATGCGGTGGAAGAGATTGGCGTCAACGTAGCGCATGTGTTGGGCGGGTTTTGGGATGTGGCGGGGTGAGCCGCAAGCCATACACATCCGACGCTGTGACCCACCGAGAGTCGACTACTTATAGGTCCTAATAAATACAAATCTCAGTTTCTTGGCACTCTCTATATTTTGAGAATATATTTCTAGTTCTTGAGTGCGTTGATTGGTGAGATCAATGATGCAAATGTCGTGTGCTACACCATTGCATAAGCTGTTTTGGCACTCACTATCATCTTGTACCTGATCACACTTTCCATCCCGCCAGTCAATCCATTCTCTCTGCGATGATTTGAGTGAAGACTTTGAGCCAGAGTCCAATTCGGACATTAGCTTTTTATACGTCTTGTTAAGCTTTATGTCCGCTGCTTTGAATCGAGCGCACGCTTTCTCATTCGTTATCGGAGTCTCGTTGAGATTGCAGCTGGCGAGTGATTCGGTAGAAAAAAACAATCCGAAGAAAGTAAGCAAGGCAAACAGGTTATTAAATTTCGTACGTCGACAAGTCATAAAGGTCCTCAGCAAGAAATCCGAGTTCGTCGGCCATGAGCCGCGTGGCGCGTTTAGCTTCATTAGGATCAATTCGACGTAGCCAATTTCCTGCTTGATTCTGTAATTGCCTTTATTTACGTAGCGGACGTCATCTTCGGAGCCCCTCTTCCACCCGCGCCGAATCTATTTCGTACACGGCAGAAGGAAGTGTCGGATTCATTGCGTTGGGTGACCTATTCTTTGGCAGGGTGGCTGCCGGTACAACGGTCGTCGATGCGCTTTGCGTGAGTCTTCGGGTAAGCCACTGTAGCGAACCAAATCTACATGCACGACATTAATTTCTTCGTCAATGCCTTAATGTTTGATGTCTGGCGGTTAGCGTTAATGCAGTCATTGTTTTTTTTGTCATAAAGCAAAGCACCAGTCTTATAGGTCAATACGACAGCTTTATCGCCATACGTGTTAACTGTTCTGAAGCGCACTATCGCGAAATAAAGAGCTTCATTTGCGGTTTTATTCTGAATAGATACGGCTTCGATTCCAACACAACTTGGCACGATGTCATCGCCGTCATTTTTTTCTGCAAACAATTCTGCAAAATTGAGGTTGTTATGCAAGTCTACAAAATACAGCCGACAGATCGTATTTTTGTAGGATTTAGAATTGTATTTCACTGGAATAAGATAGCCAATTCTTTGCTCGTCGTGATCCTTTAATAAGAAAGACTGGCTGTTATCAAACGGAAGAATTTCTTGTTTAGTGTCGTCGGCCGCGATTGCCGCTTTGATTTTTTCAATACTTATCTCGTAAGCATTTGGATTGATTTTTACCAACGAAAAGTGAGTCGCTGTTGCCTGACAGCTGAAAGTCAACGTGAATAAAAGGCCAAGAACAAATTTCATTTTTTAGTCGCTTTTTTGAAAGCGTTGTAATGCGCTTCGAGTTCCGTGTCCTATTTGTTTTTCTTGTATTTGGGTCCGTTGTAGGTTTTTGCTATGGCCTGCCAGTTTCTACTTTTTAATGCGGGTTCGAGTTTATTCCTTTGCAGAAAGACACCATAACTTCACATCCTAGGTCTTTTTCGGCAGCTTCATAGTCTGCGTCGGTGATTTTTTCACTGGTCGAGGCGTTGATGGACGCGATCCAAATATGACTCTGACGGATTTCAAGAAGAGCCGGTGCAGTGCTTGTTTCTCTTGCCTGAGAACTGCGTAAAGACATGCAAAATACCTGCAGATCGAGTTGCGCGACGTGGACTTTTAGTAACACTTAAAAAATCAAATTCTTTCGTGTGGGTTATCGTCGGTGTTTGGTACTCATGAGCGGAAGTACAGAGCAGTTATTCTTTGTAGATGTCGAAGTCTTGAATCTCCATTAAACCAAATCTTTGCTTGTGTGAATATTTGTTTGAACCTTGTTCGGAGATGATGCCTGAAAAAACTTATGGCCGTCCTTGTGAAGGATAAACGTTTGCCGAGCTTTAACATACTTGAACGTGGTGTACCGCTCCCATCGCCACGTACTGCCGCCGTAATGCTCAACTGTGAAGTAGGGTGAATTAAACGTCAGTCCTAGAAATGGATCACGCATTGCGCCGCCACAGGACTTGCAATAAACGATCTTGTCGGATTCAAAGATTTTTTTAAGTCCGGCCTTTGTGCCGAGAAAAATAGAAAATAGGCGATGTGGTGTTTCCCCCGTTGTGAGATAAAGCTATTCTTTTTTTCGTGCAAAAACAAAAATCTTGTCCGTGATTCCATCCTGGTTTAAGTCAGCTTCATACGTATTAAAAACGACAAACCCAGACCGTAAGTATTCAGCAGCAATATCAACTTCTGACTGCGCGCTTGCAAATGCGCTCACTATGAGCGGAGAACATAGCAATGTGAATCGAAGTCTGTTCATTCTTTTTTCGTGCGACGCCTAATTATAATTTCTAGAGAATGCAAATCTCTTTTGCTAGGCATCCTCTGTATTTAGAAAATGTTCCTTTAATTCTTGAGTGCGTTGATTGGCGAGATCAATAATGCAAATGTCATGTGCGACGCCATTGCATAAACTGTTCTGACATCCACTATCTTCTTGTACTTGCTCACACTTTTCGTCCCGCCAATCAATCCATTTTCTTTGAGATGACCTCAGCAAAGGCTTCGTGCCGAAGTCCAGCTCCAACATAAGCTTTTTATATGTCTTGTTGAGCTTTGCGCCCGCAGCTTTGAATCGAGCGCACGCTCTCTCATTTATTAGCAGCATCTCGTGAAGATTGCAGGCGGCAAGTGACGCGTTCGATAGAAGCGCTCGGGCGAATGTAAATAAAAGGAACAAGCCATTAAATCTTATATGGCGATAAATCATACAGGTCCTCTGCAAGACTATCTGCGAGATAGTTTATTTGATCGCTGTATTTCGAATGCGCTGATCTTCGGACTCCAGCAAGACCAGCGATCCTTGCTGGGACTTTTTACTACCCATCAGTGCAATCGTCTTCCCTTTCACTTCCACATTTACTCCGATTGAGTACGTATCGTCTTCGTCGCTCCATTCTTGAAAAACAACGTACTGCGCAGGTCCGTTATTAAAAGACAGCCAGTAGTCGCCAAATCCAGCATTCATTTTTCCGCCTGGGCGACGACGTCCAAAAAACTCAAACTTCTTCCATGAATTATCGTTGAGTTCGCTTGGAAATTGCAGTTCAACTTTGTCTTTGCGTCCAAAACGATATACCAAGTACTCCGACTTGGCCTCTTTGCAAAGCGACGCCAGCTTTTTCGACTTGATTTCTTGAAATGAAAAGACGGTTTCCTCGGAAGTGACACATAGAGAGTGCGACTGCGCGACGGCCACATTTGCCACGAACGTGAAAACTGCAAAAAGTAAAAATTTATTCGACACAGCGTTTCCTATTTTTTGGAGTTATATTCTTTATAGAACTTTTCAATGTTAGACGCATATTCAGGATTTATTGCGCGCCAACTTTCACCGTTGTGACCCTCTGCGATTTTTTCGAAGTTTTTCGCCCGAAGTCCACCAAATAGAACCTTATTTGACTTTGCAAACTTCAAAAATGCCTTTATATGTTCAGCGTCGCTTCGGCTCATCGCTTTAGTAAACGCCTTTACATCACTAAAGCCAGCTGCACTGTAGTTAAAGCCCATTATTTGAAATTTTCCCCAAGAACAAGCCATGAGAGCTGCATCTGGACTAAGTTGATACGCTTTCGCGAGCCGCTTATATTGAAAGACACCACTTGGTCCATAAACGTCGCTCTCAACTAATGCGGTACCAGATTTAATTTGAATCCATTCACCATTCTTATTCTTCTTTGCTCTGGTGTACCCCGGCCCGCAAATGTCCGGATGAGTCGCTTCGTAAGGGCTGGGAGATTTTTTATTGGGCCGAGTATTTTTTCTAAATTGGTGCCTCTCAAACAAGATGGTTGGAACCATACGAGAGCCTACTTTTATAAATGAAGAATGCGCGGATTCTTGTCGTGCAATCGCATATATCAGTCCCGCCTCGCATCCAAGTTCCTTCGCGGCTGTTTCAATGTCTGTTTGACTGACTTCTCCGCCGACATACGTATCTAAGAATTCATCTAACGCTGGGATATCGCCGTCTACTTTGGCAACTGGTTTTCCGTCTGAAGTTTTAGCCGGCTCTACTTTGAGTCCTAAGTCCTTCTTATTCGTTGTAGGCAAGGTTTTTTTTGTCGGATCATATGCCGGCTTAGGTTTTTCCTTTGGATCCGGCACTTTTTTATCCGAAGCAGTCGGATGCTGTTCGGCCCTGGCTTCCGCCACCAAATGACCGCCAACCAACGTCACCAGTTTGTTGCCAACGCCAGAAATTTTGGTGGTGGCGTGCTTCCATGTTCCGTCCAGCCGCTTTATCCAAAATTTGACGAAATCGTCCGGCCCGTTGGTGTATATCCTTCGAGTCATGCCGTTCTGTCCCGTTTTTCCATCGAGGGTTTTTCCGCAATATTCAATCCGGTAAGCCAGATCCTTAATGGGATTTCGATCCCTATCAATAAACAAGGCTTCCACGCCGCATGCAGCTTCTCTACGCAGTGCAATACGTTGACTGACCGTGATTTTGTTCGCGTCTTTGATGCCGTTGATTTTCATTAGCTCGCTGACCGTCGTGCGGTTTTCACGCGCAATCTTGCCAAGCGTGTCGCGATCCTGCACGGTGTAGAAACTAGGTTGCCTGCTCATGCTGTCCTCGGCTGCGTTTGGTTTGCTTTATCGAGATCTTCATCTGGATCTTCAAAGTATTCTTCGACTTCCCAATTTCCTTCATCGACAAAGAGCACAAGATCCTTGGAATCATTGGTAAAGATTCGATCGGTCATGCCGTTTTCGTCGACGGTGCCTGACGCAATAAAGTTACCTTGCTTGTCATAAACGGAATACGGCTTGCCTTTGCTCAGGAAGCCGATTTCACCGTCGTTGTGAATCAGGTGTGACAGATCGAATTGCTGACTATAAAGAGGCTTCTCCATGTCGACCGGGAGGGGGACCTTCGGCAACTGTGGCAACTCGGGAGTAACCTTCGCCGGTCCCGTCAAATTCTTCACGCTCCCATGAATATTGACCGGCCCCGGCGCCTTCATGGTGATTTGCCCATGGCCGATCTCGATCTGGCAGCCGCCGGCGGTCAGGCGGATGCTTTTCGGCGCCGTGATGTCAATATGGCCGTCCACCGACGTGATCTGGATATCCTTTTTCGCGATGACTTCGATTGCGTCATCCTGCGCCTGGATCTGCACTTTGCCCTTGCCGGCAAACAGCTTGATGCCGGCTTTGGCGACGAATACGCTCCACGCTTCTTTGATCGCCATCGACAGCCTGTTGCCGACTGCAATATTGGTGTCATTCTGGCTCGACAGGTGGACGTGTTCGCCGGCGGTGATCTGTTGCGTCTTTGGCGTGGCGCTGACGATGCCGGCCGGGCTGGAGAACGCGAGGATCGGTTCTGCGTAGCCGGGCACGTCGGCCCTCTGGCCGGTGCCGCCGGACTGGGGGTAGGTCTTTTCCGCAACCTTGATCAGCCGTTGCGCTTCTTCATTGGCGTCGAGCGGATTGGCGTTATGGTCCTTCGCGGCATCCGACAGCGCCTTGGACAAGTCCAGGCTCGCCTGCAATTGCGTCGTCAATTCCCGGCTGTCGAGGTGAGTGCTGCTTGCATTGCTGCGCGCATCGGTTGTCACCAGCAAGCCGCGCCCGGCGCGCAGTGCGCCATAGGCGTCGGTGCGCAATTCAAAGCCTTCGCCGCGCGGCTCGCCTTTGCCGCCCTTTCTTGGATGCACCAGGTAACCCTGGTTCAGCGCGCTCTTGCCATGGTCGGTCGCAACACGCATGCGCTGCTCGCTTGTGCTGTCGTCCCACACGATTTCATTGTGGCCGCTGCCTTTGTGCATCTTGCTCTTGATGCCCGACAGCGCCTTGTTGCCGGGCAGGTCACCGGCATCGGAAAAGGTGGCGGGGCGGTGCGTGCCGTTGTAGACACTGCCGATGACGATTGGGCGGTCGATGTCGCCCTGGATGAACTGGATTGCGACTTCATCGCCAATGCGCGGAATCCATACCTGGCCGTAATGATTGCCGGTCCATGGCTGCGCGACGCGGATCCATAGCGAATCACGGTCGGAATTGCTGGCGCCGGCGCCTTCGGCATGGATATGATCGCGGCTGCGGGCAAATGGCATGCGCACCTTGATGCAGCCGAGCGCGTTGACATGGATTTCCTCGCCCGGCGGGCCGACCACGGTGGCGGTGAGCAGCGATGGCGCGACCGGCTTCGCGTGGTCGGTGTGGCTGAACGCGGGGATGATCGGAATGTGCTTGCGCACCGCATCGAAGCGGGTGCGGAACACTGGTTCAGTGGGCCGTTCTTTCGGAACCAGGTCGGCATCCGCAAGGATGGAGGTCTTGCCGGCCTCGTGCATGTCTTCCGGCAAGTTGTTGCGCGCATACAGACGGTGCCGGACGACGGTGAACTGGCGGTCTTCCTGCGCGTCATGATCGTGCACCGGATGCTCGACCAGTTCAAAGTGCCGGCCCACCATCAGTTCGCGGTGGCTGCCGCTGCCGCTAAAGCCTTTGCCGGCAAACGCATGCGCCCCGCTGCGCAGCCGGCCGTAGCGGGCGGCATCATCTTCATCGGCGGCAGCGTGATGCGGCTCGTAGCGGTAGTCGTCCAGCGTGCCGGCCAATTGCGCGCCCACTTCGCCCTGGTCGAGACGGGCGGTATCCTGCCGGGTGAGGGTGGCAACCGTTTGATAGTCGTAGCTGGCGCGTTCGGTGCTGCCCGGCTGCAGCGTGCGCATGCCGTGCCAGGCGGTGATCGCATCTTCGGCTTCGGTGCCGTCGTCGCGGTGAAAACGCACCTTGGCGGCCGTGCACGGCTGCAGGTCTGCCACATCATCAAACAGTACCAGCGTCAGTTTCGGCGTGACGGCGGGTTGTCCGCCGTCGCCATGCTCGATATACCAGGAAATTCCTTCCTGCGCGAGCCAGCGGCCAATGAACGCGGTGTCGGATTCATTGTATTGGGTGGCCCACGCTTGCGCCGGATGTTCGCCCCGGCAGCGGTCGTCGAGATCGAGGCAGGCAGCCAGCACGCTGTTGTGCTGGCGATGTTCCTGCAATATCACGGCGACAAACTCGCGCACCGACATGTCCTGGAACACGCGGCTGTTGATGCGCCGCGCAAGCACTGCCAGCGGGTCTTGCAAGGTCAGCGCATAGCGGGAAAAGCCGCCGTCGCTGCCGCCGTGCTCGGCGCGGGTGACGAGGCCGCACAGCGCGCGGCAGTCGCCGCCGTCGGTCAATATTGACAGCTGTACCGGCACGCCGATGAACTGCTTGAGTTCGATAAACGCATCGCTGGACAGGCAACTGAGCGTGTAGGTAAAACCTTCGCCGACCGCTTCCACGCCGGCCAGCTCGTGCGGCAGCAGCAGGTGCTCGTCAATGCCGGCACCGGCAGCAAACTGCAGCGTCAGCAGGCGGTGGGACTGGGTGAAAGTAAGAGCGTCGGCGAGTCGATTGCCTGGGAGCGGGGCATGCATTGCGTGTCTTTTTTAATGCCAAAAAAATGTAGACAATAATGCAAGATTAGTATTTATGCAATAAATGCGAGCGTGAAGTGCGTCGATTTGGCTGGAAATTCGGTTAGGGAAGGCGTTGTGGTGTTACGCGGGAGGCGGAGCGCCTGCTTGGCAAAATTCGCCGGAGGTACGAAAGACTGCTTCGACATACGCCGAAGCAGTCCCACGTTTCAGATTTACTTGTACACGGTTACCGGTTCATTCCTTTGCACCTCCACCGGCTGCATGCTGCCGGGTGTGCCGCTCAAGGCGGGCGTCGTGCGCGCAGTACGCGGTACGCCAAACTGGGACATCAATTCCGCATAGGCCGTTTCGGCAAGGCTCTTGGAGGTTTCCGAGATCACTTTGCCGCGGTTGAACACGACGCGGTCACCGGGTCGGGAAACAATCTTCGTATCCTGGCCCGAACCGCTGGCGCTGAAGGCGGCCTTGACCTCATAGGTCTTGGTATTGATCAGGCTGAAGTCGGCCACCAGGTCGAGGCTGAGGATGCCGGTAAACGACGAGGTGCCTGGCAACTGCATAGTCTCCTGGCGGAAGGCGATGTTGCTGACCGTACCGAACAGCACATAGTCGGCGCCGGGATAGAAGCCCTGTTTGATGCGGCCGATGATGTCGTGGATCTTTTCCGTCGCCGGGCCGGAATACGGACGGGCCTGCACCAGGCGCACGCCGCCGCCCTTGAGCATCGCGCCCTTCAGGTCTGCCGTGTAGTTGCGCAGCTCGCCGCGGTCGATCCAGGTGTAGGTGCCTTCCGCTTCGTAATAGCTGCTCTCGCTCTTGGCGTTGATGCGATCGCGGCTGGAGTAGGTGTTGGGCGTTTCGCGTTCGCTGCTGCTGGCCTTGACGCTGCTCTTGCTGCTTGCGGACACGACGCGGAAATATTCGCTGACCTTTTCTTCATAGGTCAGGTCGGTGACGGCGATCTTCGGTTCTGCCGCAAAGCTCAGGCTTGTTGCGGCGGCCAGCAACAGTCCTGCTGCCAGTCGCGCGGTCTTGATGGATGAATTGTGCATGGTGATTTCTCGTTGTGATGTGAAGTGCCGGCGAATCAGCGCGTGGAAGTCTTGCGGATTTCTTTTTCTTCCTGCCACTCGATCGCGCCTTCTTCGACGTCGTACAGC
>Ga0066464_1000084_pt1 | contig 48250 bp, 38 predicted proteins | sample LakWasMe94_HOW11_2_FD_59583 | JGI IMG/M metagenome (GOLD analysis project Ga0066464, IMG submission 59583) | Freshwater sediment methanotrophic microbial communities from Lake Washington under simulated oxygen tension - Sediment Metagenome 94_HOW11 | ecosystem: Environmental > Aquatic >...
CTGTAGGAGCACAGCTTGCGTGCGATGAACGATAACGCGGTTTCCCAGACATTCCGCGTCGCCCTCATCGCGGGCAAGTCGGATCGCCGCCCGCTCGCTCCTACAGATCCCACGTCTTTACTGCGCCGCGGTCATGTTCGGCCGGCACGAATGGAAGATGTCCAGCCGCGGCTGGTACAGGCTGGTCTTGACCTCGAACAGCCCGAGCACCGAGTGGAACAGGTTGTCGTGGCTCAGGTCCGGCTCGCCGCTCTTGCCTTGCAGGCAGTCGCGCTGGATGCCCAGGTCGCTCAGGGCCTGTTGGCCGAACCACATCAGCATCGGCACATGGGTCTGCGCCTGCGGCGCCAGGGCGTAGGGCGCGGCGTGCAGGTACAGGCCGTTTTCGCCGAGGGACTCGCCATGGTCGGAGACGTACAGCATCGAGGTGTCGAAGCGTTCCTGGTTGTGCTTGAGCAACTCGATGACCCGGGCCAGGAAGTGGTCGGTGTAGAGGATGGTGTTGTCGTAGACGTTCACCAGTTCCTCGCTGCTGCAACTGCCCAGCTGGTTGGTGTGGCAGATCGGGGTGAAGCGCTCCAGGCTCTTCGGATAGCGGTCGTAGTACTCCGGGCCGTGGCTGCCGTCGGCGTGCAGGACGATGATCGCGTTGTCGCCGAGGCGGTCGATGTACTGCTGCAGGTCCACCAGCAGGGCTTCGTCCAGGCAGTTCTTGCCATCGCAGAAGGGGCTCGGCTGGGTCTTGGCAATGTCGCGGTTCGGCACCCGCAGGCAGGTGCCCTTGCAGTCGCTGTTGTTGTCCAGCCACAGCACCTGCACGCCGGCCCGTTGCAGTACATCCAGCAGGCCTTCGTAGGTCTTGCCCTTCTTGTCGCTGTAGTCCTCGCGGGGAAACATCGAGAACATGCACGGCACCGAGACCGCGGTCGAGGTGCCGCAGGAGTGCACCTGGGTGAAGTTGAGGATGTCCAGCCTGGCCAGCTCCGGGTTGGTGTCGCGGGCATAGCCGTTGAGGGAGAAGTGGTCGGCGCGGGCGGTCTCGCCGACCACCAGGATCATCAGCGACTTCTTCTCCCGGGCGCTGGCCTGGGCGCTCATCGCCGCGTCCTGGCCGATCGGCTGGATCACCAGATGTTGCTTGATCCCCAGGCTCTGCTTGGCGTATTTGCCGAGGGCGTAGATGTAGTTGGTCGGGTTGATGAAGTGGGTCAGCTTGTCTTCTTCGCGAAAGATCGGCGCGTAGGTGGAATAGAAGGCGCCGACCGAGACTGCGATCACCAGCACGCAGGCGGCGATCACCAATAGCTTGTTCAGCAGGCCGCGAAAGAACGGCCGGTAGAGAACCGGGGTGCGCCAGATCAGCACCACCGGCAACGCGCCCAGCACCAGCAGGTAGCCCAGCAGCTTGAAGTTGAACAGCGCGCTAGCTTCGCCCGGGTTGGTTTCGAACACGTTCTGCACCATCACCGTGTCGATGGTGATGCCGTACTGGTTCATGAAATACGCGGCGGCGGCCGAGGTCAGGGCCACCAGGGTCAGCGCCGGTTTCAGGGTCCAGCGGAAGGACACCAGGGTCAGCAGCAGGGTGATGGCGGCCCACAGGAACAGCCCGAAGGAGGCGAAGAACGCCAGCTTGTGCAGGCCTTGCAGGCTGATCAGGTTACCCAGTGCGCGCCAGGTGGCGAAGTTGTAGAGCGCCACCAGGGCCAGGGAAAACAGCAGCACCAGGCGGGTCGATGTGATTGACGCGAATCGCAGTCCTTTGCCCAAGACCATTTCAGTTCGTTCCTCCGGGTAGAGATGCAGACACCAGCAGTTGCACTGCTGACTGTAGAAGGTCATTGGTAAAAAAAATGTCGAAAGGGCACGGGCCGTTATCCCGAATCGCGTCGAACCGCGCCCGCTGGATTCAGAAAGTCTTCCGGGCGCTGGCGACCCAGGTCGCGCCACACAGGTCGCTGAACCCGTAATTGCTGGTGCACTGGCTTTTCGACAGATCGGTATCGATATAGCTCAGGCCCAGCACCACGCCCGCCACTTCGCGGGTCAATCTGGCCTCCCATTCGTGGTAGGCATCCTCGCCCTGGCCCGAGGCCGGGATCAACCGTGGATCCTTGAAGTCCATCTCGCCGTAACGCAGCTTCAAGCCCAGGCCCAGGGGCAGCTCGGTTTCATAACCGACATAGCGGTACAGGGTGCTTTGCTGGCTGTCGATGCCCGCGGCGTCGCTGGAGTAGTAGGCCGCCAGGTTGAACCCGTAGGCGCTGAAAATCCCGTAGACCTCGCTCTGGTTGAATTGCCCTTCCCTGGGGTAGCTGTACTTGAGGTAGCCCAGGTCGAGGCTGATCGCGTCGCTGGCCTGCCACAGCCAGCCGGCGTAGTAGTCGACTTCCTGGCGGGTCTTCAGGCCACCGCCGAAATCGACGTTGGAGGTCCACGCACCGAGGTACAGGCCGCTGCTGTGCAACAGGGTCGCGGCGGCCTGCGCGGCGGGGTCGTTCTGGGTCTGGGAAATGCCGCGGGTGCGGTAGTCGCTGGCCAGGGTCAGTTCCAGCTCCAGGGCGAAGTCATCGTTCAAGGGCAGGGCCTGGCTGCCCAGGGGCAACAGGCCCAAGGCAGCGATGGCGAACAGGCTGAGGGTCTTCATGTGGGCGTCCCGTGTTGTTGTGATTGTTGGGGGGCGGATTTCAGGCAAGGCTGCGCCGGCCCCACGTGCGCAAGGACGTGGGGGCGGGCAGTGGGTCAGGTGTTTTTTAGATCAGCCGGTCTGGATGAATCAGGTTAGATGCATCGGGTTAGAGAGACCGGACGTAGACTTCGCGACCGGCGAACCAGGTCTGCAGCACCTGGGTTTCATGCAGGGCCTTTTCGTCGACGCGGAACACGTCGCGGTCCAGCACGATGAAGTCGGCCTGTTTGCCGGCGCTCAGCGAGCCGATTTGCTGCTCCAGGCCGATGGCGCGGGCGGCGTTGAGGGTGTAGGCGTAGAACATGGTTTCGCGGTCCAGGCGCTCGTCGGCGTTGAGCACCCCCAGCGGCCCCTTGCGGGTGATGGCCTGGGCGATGGCGTTCCACGGGTTGGGCGAGGACACCGGCCAGTCGCTGGCCCCGGCGAGGGTCGCGCCCTGCTTGAGCAGGGAGTGCGCCGGGTACTGGTAACGGAAGGCCAGGGCGCTGACGTAGGGCTTGATCATGTCCAGGGTGTAGTCGTCCGCCGAGGCCCACAGCAGTTGCATCGAGGCGATGACCCCCAGCGGCTTGAAGCGGGCGAACTCTTTCGGGTTGACCATCTGCAGGTGGGTGATGGAGTGGGCGATGCCGCTCTGGCGGTCCTTGCGCGCTTGGGCGATGCCGTTGAGGGATTCGCGCACCGCGCGGTCGCCGATGGCATGGATATGCACTAGCCAGCCGCGCTGGTCGATGGCGCTGACCAGTTCGCCGAAATGCTCGGGATCGATCAGCAGTTCGCCCTGTTTGTGCGAGTTGCTGTAGGGATCGATCATCGCCGCGCTCTGGGCCGGGTACTCGATCACCCCGTCGGCGAAGATCTTGACGCCAGGCAGGGTCAGGTTGGGGATGCCCTGGAATTGCTGGCGCACCTGCTCCAGCACGTCGAGGTCGGCAGGGCGGCTTTTCGGGTTGGCCACCAGCAGCGCGGCGACATGGGCACTCATGCCGCCGCTCTCGGCGAGCGCCTTGTAGGCCGGCAGCACACCGACGGTCTGGGCGGTGGGCTTGAGGGCGAATACCGCTTCGCCGGGGGCGGCGTTGGCCGCCGGGTCCATCCAGGCGGTGATGCCCAGGCTGTTGTTGTAGCGCACCGCCGATTGCGCCGCGTTGAGCAGGGCGGCGCTGCTGGGCACCGGCATTTTCGCCGCGACCCGGTCCCAGCCGGCGTCCACCAGGAAGCCGTTGGGGCGGCCGTCGGCGAGCTGGCCGATGGTGTCGCGCTCGGCCTGCGGCAGGGTCTTGAGCAGGGCGGCGTCGATGCCGGCGCGCTCAAGCATCACCGCGTTGGCCCAGGCGGTATGGTGATCGCTGCCGGTGAACACCACGGGCACCTTGGCCCACTCGCCGGCGTTGAAGCGCTGGCCCAGGGCTTCGGCCTGGGCCCAGTAGGCCGAGCTCATGCCGGCGATGCTGAGGACATCGCCGTGCCGGGCCTTGCCGTCGTCGCGCCAGGCGCGCAGCTTTCGCTCCAGCTCGTCGAGGCTGACCACCTGGTCCTGCATATTGGCCGAGGTCATTTCCAGGCCGCCGAAGATCGCGTGGGAATGGCTGTCGATCAGGCCGGGCATCAGGGTCTTGCCGCCCAGGTCGATGACCCGGGTGCCGGTTTCGATCAGGGCCTTGATCTGTGCGTCGCTGCCCACTTGCAGCACCTTGCCGTCGGCCACCGCCAGGGCCTGGACCTTGGGCTGGGCGCGATCGGCGGTGAACACCTGGCCGTTGAACAGCACCAGGTCGGTGGCGGCCATGGCTTCCATTGAGGCAAAACTTACTGCAATCGTCAGCAGATTCGGGATGAATCTTTTCATTGAGTATTTCCTTGTTATTGCGTCTGATGCCCAGATTAGTGGCTTGCCAGAGCCGACAGAACGCCTCGCTGACGAAAAACGTTTTTGCCTGAATGGAAAAAGCATGGACAAGTTGGGTGCATTAAAAATGTTCGTGGTCACCGCGCAGCTGGGCAGTTTCAGCCGCGCCGCCGAGCAGTTGGGCAAGACCCCCTCGGCCCTGACCAAGGCGGTCAATCACCTGGAAGTCGAGCTGGGCGCGCGCTTGTTCGAGCGCAGTACCCGGCGGATCCTGCTGACGGAAGTGGGGCGGCTCTACCTGGAAACCGCGCGCCAGGTCCTGCAGCGGCTGGAGGAGGCCGGCGAGGAAATCGAGCAGTTGCAGCATGGCCTGCGCGGCAACCTGAAGATCACCGCGCCGCTGGCCTATGGGCAGGCTTTTCTCGACCAGGTGTGTGGCGGTTTCCTCGAGCAGTATCCGCAGATCGACCTGCAGGTGGACCTGTGCGACGAGTTCGTCAACCTGCTGGAAAGCGGCTACGACCTGGCCCTGCGCGAAGGCCATGACGACCTGCCGGGGCTGATCGCCCGGGTGGTCGGCAGCAATTGCCTGGCCTTGTGCGCCAGCCCGGCCTACCTGGCGCGCAAGGGCGTGGCGGTGACACCGCAGACCCTGGACGAACACGAATGGCTGCTCTATCGCCATCCCTTGCTCAGCCGCGAGTTCTGGTGGGTCGAACGGGACGGGCAGCGCCTGAGCCTGCCGCAACCCCGGGCGCCGCGGCTGCGCAGCGACAATTACGACCTGCTGCTGGCCAATGCCCTGGCCGGGCGCGGGCTGCTGCACACCCCGCTGTGGAGTGCCGCGCCTTACCTGGCCGACGGCCGCCTGGTGCGGGTGATGGCCGACTACGCCATCGACCCGGACTGCTTCGGGCCGCACATCCTGGCGGTCTACCCCAGCCACCGAAGGGCCACGGCCAAGGTGCTGGCATTCATCGATTACATCAGTACTTTCCTGGCGAGCCGTGGCCTGGGCTGACTGGCGGTTCTTGTCAGGAAAACCCGGTAGGAGTACAAATGTACTCCATGACCACTTTATCTCCCCGCCGCAGTGCCATCCTGACCTTTATCCGCGAGCGCATCGCCGAACATGGCCAGCCCCCGAGCCTCGCTGAAATCAGCGAGGCCTTCGGCTTCGCCTCGCGCAGCGTGGCGCGCAAGCATGTCGTGGCCCTGACCGAGGCCGGTTTTATCGAGGTCAACCCCCATCAGGCCCGGGGCATCCGTCTGCTCAACCAGCCGCCGCGCCCCGAGTTGCTGGAGATCCCGGTGCTCGGCCGGGTCGCCGCCGGCCTACCGATCGGCGCCGATGCCGAGGTGCACAGCCGCTTGCTGCTCGACCCGGCGCTGTTTTCCCGTACCCCCGATTACCTGCTGCGGGTCCAGGGCGATTCGATGATCGATGACGGCATCCTCGACGGCGACCTGGTGGCGGTGCGCCGCGACAGCGAGGTGCGCAACGGCCAGATCGTGGTGGCGCGGCTGGACGGCGAAGTCACCATCAAGCGTTTCGAGCGCTTGGCCGATGGCGTGCGCCTGCTGCCGCGCAACCCGGCCTATGCGCCGATCCTGATCGGCGAAGACCGGGACCTGGCTATCGAAGGGGTGTTCTGTGGCCTGGTGAGGCAAGGCTGATGGGCGCCGTCGTGGCACTGGAGACGCTGTTCAATGCCGGCCGGGTGTGGAAGGGCCGGCCGACGGCGCCCGCCGCCAGCCCGCAACCCACCGGCCACCCCATGTTGGACGCGGCCTTGCCCAGCGGCGGCTGGCCGGAAGCGGCGCTGACGGAAATCCTTATCGCCGCCCAGGGTGTCGGCGAGCTGCAACTGCTGTGGCCGACCCTGGCCCGGCTCTCGGCCGCCGGCGAGCGCATCGTGCTGGTGGCGCCGCCCCATGTGCCGTATCCCCAGGCCTGGCAGAGCGCCGGGGTCGATCTGCGCCAGCTGTCGGTGATCCAGGCCGGCGAGCGGGACGCCCTGTGGGCCGCCGAGCAGTGCCTGCGTTCGGGCTGCTGCGGGGCCGTGCTGTGCTGGCCGCAACAGGCCGACGACCGCGCCTTGCGGCGTTTGCAGGTGGCGGCCGAGACCGGCCAGACCCTGGCCTTTGCCTACCGCCCCCTCAAGGAAGCCATCAACCCCTCGCCAGCGGCCCTGCGCCTTGCCGTGGAGGCTCGGCCAGCGCAGCTGCGGATACTCAAGTGCCGCGGCGGCCTGGCCCATGCGGCGCCGATCGCCTTCGCCCCGGGGCACTGAGGTTGCCATGCGCTGGGTCTGTATTCTGTTCCCGCAATTGGCGCTGGACGCGGCGCTGCGCCAGCGTCCCGAGCCGGACGCCGCGCTGGCGCTGCTCAGCGGGACGCCGCAGCGCCGGGTGATCCAGGCGGTGAATGCCGCGGCCCGTGAGCTGGGGTTGCGGCCCGGGCAGTCGTTGACCGCCGCCCAGGCCCTGAGCAAGAACTTCGCCAGCGCCGAATACGACGCCGACGAAATCGCCCATTGGCAGCAGTTTCTCGCGGCCTGGGCCTACCGCTTCAGTTCCCAGGTCAGCCTTCATTACCCGCGTACCCTGGTGTTCGAGATCGAGTCGAGCCTGGGCCTGTTCGGCCCCTGGCCACAGCTGGAGGCGCGTTTGCGCCAGGAGCTGAGCGAGCTGGGCTTTCGCCACCGCATCGTCAGCGCGCCGAACCCGGCGGCGGCCCGGGTGCTGGCCAATGCCTACGACGGGCTGGCGGTGACCGACCTGGAACAGTTGCGCCAGGTCCTGGGGCGCATGCCCGTGGAGCGTCTCGGCCTGCCGCCGGGCGCGGCCACAGCCCTGTCGCGCATGGGCCTGCGCACTTTCGCCCAGGTGCGCGGGCTGCCCCGGGACACCCTGGCCCGGCGTTTCGACGCGGGCCTGCTCAAGCACCTGGATACTCTGTTGGGCGAGCGTTCCCTGGCGCTGGCGTTCTATCAGCCGCCGGACCGTTTTGATCTGCGCATCGAATTGAATTTCGACGTGTTGTCCCATCAGGCCCTGCTGTTTCCCCTGCGCCGCCTGGCCAGCGATCTGGCGGCGTTTCTCTGTGGCCGTGACAGCGGGGTGCAGCGCTTCGACCTGCACCTGGAACATGTCGAACTGCCCGACAGCCTGATCAAGGTCGGCCTGCTCAGCGCCGAACGCGAGCCGGGGATGCTGTTCGAACTGGCGCGCGGGCGCCTGGAGCAGGTCCAGGTACCGGCGCCGGTGCGTGGCGTGCGCCTGGTGGCCGAGGATTTGCCGCGCTTCGTGCCGCAGCACCGCGAGCTGTTCGACGAGCGTGCGCAGCAGTCCCTGCCCTGGGAGCAGTTGCGCGAGCGCCTGCGGGCCCGTCTGGGGGACGAGGCGGTGCATGGATTGCGTTTCCACTCTGACCACCGTCCCGAATGCAGCTGGCAACCGGTCGGCGACAGCCAGGCCTGCCCGCTGCTGCCCGGGCCCCGGCGCCCGGGCTGGCTGTTGCGCGAGCCGCTGGCGCTGTCGGAGGGGGCGGCGCGGATCCTTATGGGCCCGGAGCGCATTGAGTCCGGTTGGTGGGACGGCGGCGACGTGCGCCGCGACTATTACCTGATCGAAACCCGCGACGGCCAGCAGGGCTGGGCCTATCGCCCGGTGGGCGAGGCGGGGCCCTTGCTGTTGCAGGGCTGGTTCGCATGAAGGGCTACGCCGAACTGCACTGCCTGTCGAACTTCAGTTTCCAGCGCGGTGCCTCCAGTGCCCGCGAGCTGTTCGAGCGGGCGGCGGCCCAGGGCTACCAGGCCCTGGCGATTACCGACGAGTGCAGCCTGGCCGGCATCGTCCGGGCCTGGCAGGCCTCGAAGGACTGCGGCCTGGCACTGATCGTCGGCAGCGAAATGCGCCTCGACGACGGCCCGAAGCTGGTGCTGCTGGTGGAGAGCCTGGAGGGTTACCAGGGCCTGTGCCGGCTGATCACCCGTGGCCGGCGCCGGGCGCAGAAAGGCCAATACCAACTGTTGCGGGAAGACTTCGAGCAACCTTTGCCGGGGCTGTTGGCCCTGTGGCTGGCGGAGGCTCAGCCACAGGGCCAACAGCAAGAGACCGGGCGCTGGTTGCAGCAGGTGTTCGCCGACCGGTTGTGGCTGGCTGTGGAATTGCACTGCGGCCAGGACGATCAGCGGCGCCTGGACGAGTCGCTGGCGCTGGCCCGGGAACTGGGCATTGCCGCCGTGGCCTGCGGCGATGTGCATATGCATGTGCGCGGGCGCCGGGCCTTGCAGGACACCATGACCGCGATCCGCCATCACCTGCGGGTGGCCGAGGCCGGCCAGCGCCTGCACCCCAATGGCGAGCGGCATTTGCGCAGTCTCGAGGCGTTGCAGGGGCTGTATCCGCCGGCCCTGTTGGACGAATCGCTGCGGATCGCCGAGCGCTGCCATTTCGACCTCGGGCAACTGCGCTATCAGTACCCCCGGGAACTGGTGCCCCAAGGGCAGACGCCCACCAGTTGGCTGCGCGAGCTGACCGAGCGCGGCATCGTCAAGCGCTGGCCCGGGGGCGCCAGGCCCAAGGTGCTCAAGCAGATCGACGATGAACTGGCGCTGATCGCCGAGCTGGGTTACGAGAGCTATTTCCTCACGGTGCACGACATCGTCAGTTTTGCCCGCGGCCAGCACATCCTTTGCCAGGGGCGGGGCTCGGCGGCCAACTCGGTGGTGTGTTTCGCCCTGGGCATCACCGAGATCGACCCGGACCGCTCGACCCTGTTGTTCGAGCGTTTTCTCTCCCGCGAGCGCAACGAGCCGCCGGATATCGACGTGGACTTCGAGCACGACCGCCGTGAGGAAGTCCTGCAGTACGTGTTCCAGCGTTACGGCCGCCATCGCGCCGCGCTGACCGCGGTGGTCAGCACCTACCACGGCGCCGGCGCGGTGCGCGATGTGGCCAAGGCCCTGGGCCTGCCGCCGGACCAGGTCAACGCCCTGGCCGATTGCTGCGGCCATTGGAGCGATACGCCGCCGGCCGTCGAGCGCCTGCTGGAAGCCGGTTTCGACCCGGACAGCCCGGTGCTGCGCCGGGTCCTGAGCCTGACCGGGCAACTGATCGGCTTTCCCCGGCACCTGTCCCAGCACCCCGGTGGCTTCGTGATTTCCGAACAGCCGCTGGACACCCTGGTGCCGGTGGAAAACGCGGCCATGGCCGAACGCACCATCATCCAGTGGGACAAGGACGACCTGGACGCGGTCGGGCTGCTCAAGGTAGACGTGCTGGCGCTGGGCATGCTCAGTGCGATTCGCCGCTGTTTCGACCTGATCCATGGCTATCGGGACCAGCGGCTAAGCCTGGCCAGCATTCCCGCCGAGGACCCGGCCACCTACGAAATGATCGGCCGCGCCGACACCATCGGCGTGTTCCAGATCGAATCGCGGGCGCAGATGTCGATGCTGCCCCGGCTCAAGCCCAAGGATTTCTACGACCTGGTGATCGAGGTGGCCATTGTCCGGCCGGGACCGATCCAGGGCGGCATGGTCCATCCGTATCTGCGCCGGCGTAAGGGCGAGGAGGAGGTGACCTATCCCTCCACGGAGCTGGAAGAGGTGCTGCAGCGAACCCTGGGTGTGCCGCTGTTCCAGGAGCAGGTGATGCAGATCGCCATTGTCGCCGCCGACTACACCCCCGGCGAGGCCGACCAGTTGCGCCGTTCCATGGCCGCCTGGAAACGCCACGGCGGCCTGGAGCCCCATCGCCTGCGCCTGCGCGACGGCATGCGCGCCAATGGCTACAGCGACGAATTCGCCGCGCAGATCTTCGAGCAGATCAAAGGCTTTGGCAGCTACGGTTTCCCCGAATCCCATGCGGCCAGTTTCGCCTTGCTGACCTATGCCAGCTGCTGGCTCAAATGCCACGAGCCGGCGGCCTTCGCCTGTGCCCTGATCAACAGCTGGCCCATGGGTTTCTACAGCCCCGACCAGATCCTCCAGGACGCGCGCCGGCACCATCTGGCGATTCGCCCGGTGGACGTGCGCGACAGCGCCTGGGATTGCAGCCTGGAACCGCTGGCCGGCGCGCAACCGGCGTTGCGCCTGGGGCTGCGGATGATCAAGGGCTTTCGCGAGGACGACGCGCGGCGGATCGAGGCGGCGCGCCAGGACGCGCCCTTTGTCGATATCGCCGACCTCGGGCAACGGGCGTGCCTCGACAGCCGCGCCCAGGAACTGCTGGCCGATGCCGGCGCCCTGCGTGGGTTGGCCGGGCATCGGCATCGGGCGCGCTGGGAAGTGGCGGGGGTGCAGCAACAGCTCGGCCTGTTCGCCGGCCTGCCGCGCCAGGAAGAGGCGCCCGTGGTCTTGCCGCGGCCGACGGTCGGTGAGGATCTGCAGGCCGATTACCTGAGTGTCGGCACCACCCTCGGACCCCATCCGCTGGCCTTGCTGCGGGACGAACTCAAGGCCCGGCGCTGCCGCAGTTCCCGCGAGCTGCTGGAGGTCGAGCACGGGCGCCCGGTGAGCATCGCCGGGCTGGTCACCGGGCGCCAACGGCCGGGCACCGCCAGCGGCGTGACCTTCGTCACTCTGGAAGACGAGTTCGGCAACGTCAACGTGGTGGTCTGGCGCGACCTGGCCGAGCGCCAGCGCAAGGTCCTGGTGGGCGCGCAGTTGCTCAAGGTCGACGGCACCCTGGAAACCGAAGGCGAGGTCCGCCACCTGATCGCCGGCCGCTTGAGTGACCTCAGCGAGCTGCTGAGTGGCATCAGCGTGCGCAGCCGGGACTTTCGCTGACGGAGCGAGCGCTTGCCCAAAGGTGCAGGCGCAGGACGGAGCGTCCGGCAGTCAATCGACTGACGGCAGAGTTTTTATTTCTTTTCGCAATGATGGCACTTTGGCATAATCGCCGCCGCCGACGCCTCCTGCGTCACGTTTCAGCGTGCCCTGACTGCTATTTCCGAACCCGCAAAAGCCGTGTTTCGTAAGGCTGTGGCAGGGCGCAGGCACTTTTCTATGAATACTCAAAAGGAACGCAGAGTGAGACTGATCTCGAAGTTGGTGATGTCGGGCGTAGCGTTGGCTGTACTGGCGGGCATGAGCGGTTGTGCCACTGAAAGCTCCCGGGCGTTGCCGGTGGAGAAGGTCCAGAGCGCCAATCAGGTGTGGACCGGGACTCGGGTACCGATGGCGGTGGGCAAGTTCGATAACCGCTCCAGCTACATGCGCGGGATTTTCTCCGACGGCGTCGACCGCCTCGGCGGCCAGGCCAAGACCATCCTGATTACCCACCTGCAGCAGACCAACCGCTTCAACGTGCTGGACCGCGACAACATGGGCGAGATCCAGCAGGAAGCGCAGATCAAGGGTCAGGCGCAGAAGCTCAAGGGCGCGGACTTCGTGGTGACCGGCGATGTCACCGAGTTCGGCCGCAAGGAAACCGGCGATCACCAGCTGTTCGGCATTCTCGGCCGCGGCAAGACCCAGGTGGCCTACGCCAAGGTGGCGTTGAACATCGTCAACATCAGCACTTCCGAAGTGGTGTATTCGACCCAGGGTGCCGGTGAGTACGCCCTGTCCAACCGCGAGGTGATCGGCTTTGGCGGCACCGCCTCCTACGACTCGACCCTCAACGGCAAGGTCCTCGACCTGGCCATGCGCGAGGCCGTCAACCGCATGGTCGAGGCGATTGACGCCGGCGCCTGGAAACCCAGCCGCTGATCAACACCGCTGACAGGGAGAAGAGCATGTTCAACACCAAGATGGCTCGGCCGCTGATGGCCGCCACGTTGCTGGGCAGCGTATTGCTGGCCGGTTGCAGTGGGCCGAAGACGCTTTACCAGTGGGAAACCTACCAGACCCAGACCTACGAGTACTTCAAGGGCGAGGAGGCCAAGGAGGCCCAGATCGAAGCGCTGGAGCGCGACCTGCAGAAGATCAAGTCCACCGGCAAGGCGGTGCCGCCGGGTTACCACGCGCACCTGGGCATGCTCTATGCGGGCCTGGGCAAGGACGACCAGATGGTGCAGCAGTTCAACACCGAGAAGGCGCTGTTCCCCGAGTCCACGCCGTACATGGACTTTCTGCTGAAAAACGCCAAGAAGGGAGCCGGCCAATGAACCTCTACACCTTGCGCAACCTGTTGGGCCTGTTGGCCGTCAGCCTGCTGGTGGGCTGCGCCACGCCCAAGACCGTGGACTACTCGGCCTACAAGCAGGCCCGGCCGAAGTCGATCCTGGTGCTGCCGCCGCTCAACGAGTCGCCGGACGTCAAGGCCACCTACAGCATGCTGTCCCAGGTGACCTTTCCCCTGGCCGAAGCCGGTTATTACGTGATGCCGATCGCGGTGGTGGATGAAACCTTCCGTCACAACGGCCTGACCAACCCGGCGGACATCCATGGCTTGTCGCCGGCCAAGCTCAACGAGATCTTCGGTGCCGATGCCGGGCTGTATATCACCGTCAAGGAATACGGAACCAGCTACATGCTGATCAGCAGCGCCACCGTGGTCACCGCCAGTGCCACCCTGGTCGACCTGAAGACCGGCACCACGCTGTGGACCGGCACTGCCCGGGCTTCCAGCGAAGAGGGCAACAATAACAACGGCGGTGGCCTGGTGGGCATGCTGATCACCGCCGCGGTGAAGCAGATCATCAACACCTCCACCGACGCCGGCCACCCGATCGCCGGCATCACCAGCCAGCGCCTGCTGTCGGCCGGGCAACACGCGGGCCTGTTGTACGGTCCGCGCTCGCCGAAATACGGCACCGACTGAGGTCTTCAGGGCGGGCAATCCGCCCTGTGCCAGGCGGCGCCTGCGAGCGTCCGCCTGGACCTTGCGCCAGCGCCTATGCTGTTTGTTCAATAGTGTCCGGCGCACGCTGGGGGCGCTCGCGGGCAGGGCGGCCGACCGGCGGCAGCGGTGATTCGGCCTCATGGCTGAAAATCTTGAAACCATCCGGGTGCAGGGTGCTCAAAGGCTCTGGAGGCTGCTGCGTCGCGACCTCCTGAAAATCCATGCTTGCCATGCTTTTCGTAGAGTTCGCTCATGCCGTTCTTATCCGATCCTCATGGTTGCCAGGGCTGGAAAGGCGAGATGGCCGGACGCATCCAGGCGTTCGACTGGTCCCTCACCGAGCTCGGAGCGCTGGAGCACTGGTCGTCGAGCCTGTGCAGTGCGGTGCAACTGCTGCTGGCTTCGCCGGTACCCCTGGTCCTGCTCTGGGGCCGCTCGGGCTACATGATCTACAACGATGCCTACGCCGAATTCGCCGGCGGCCGGCATCCGTACCTGCTCGGCCGCCAGGTGGAGTTGGGCTGGCCGGAGGTGGCGGATTTCAACCGGCATGTGCTGGACACCTGCCTGGCGGGCGGGACCCTGTCGTACCGCAACAAGGAGCTGGTGCTGCTGCGCAATGGCCAGCCGGAACCTGTCTGGATGGACCTCTACTACAGCCCGGTGGCTGGCGACGACCAGGCGCCGGCCGGGGTCATGGCGATCGTGGTCGAGACCACCGCCCATGTGCTGTCCGAGCAACGCCGCCAGGAAGTCGAGAACGCCTACCGCGTGGAAAACGAACGGGTGCAGCTGGCGCTCAATGCCGGGGCGTTGCTGGGCTCCTTTGTCTGGGACATCAAGGCCGATCGGCTGTCGGGCGACGAGCGTTTTGCCCGGACCTTTTCCTATCCGCTGGAGCAGCCGCTGGACGATCTGTCGATGGAAGTCGCCGACAGCCGGGTGCACCCCGAGGACCTGCCGCGGATCAAGGAACAGCTGGCCTACAGCCTGCAAAAGGGCGTGCCCTACAACAGCGAATACCGCATTCGCCGGGCGGATGGCAGTTACCTGTGGGTCATGGGCTGCGGTCGTTGCGAGTTCGACGAGGCGGGGCAGGCCTTGCGCTTTCCCGGCGTACTGATCGATATCCACGAACGCAAGATGGCCGAAGAGTCGCTGCTGCAACTGACGCGCAACCTCGAGCAGCGGGTGGCCGAGGAGGTCAACGCGCGGGTCTCGGCCGAGGAGCAGCTGCGCCAGTCGCAGAAGCTCGAAGCCATTGGCGGCATGACCGGTGGCGTGGCCCACGACTTCAACAACCTGCTGCAAGTGATCGCCGGCAACCTGCACCTGCTGGCGCGCCATGAGCCGGACAATGCCAATGTGCAGCGCCGGGTCGGCGCGGCCATTACTGCGGTCGAGCGCGGCGCCAAGCTGTCCGCGCAACTGCTCGCGTTCGCCCGGCGCCAGCCGTTGTCGCCCGAGGTCTACAACCCGTGCCGGATCCCCGACAGCCTGGGTGAGCTGCTGCAACGGGCCCTTGGCGAGACCATCGATATCGACGTGCAGCTGCCCGCGCAGCCCTGGTGCATCAAGGTCGATCGCGGCCAGTTGGAAAACGCCTTGCTCAACCTGGCGATCAACGCCCGCGATGCCATGAAGGGCGAAGGCACCATCGGCATCCGTGGCGAAAATGTGGTGCTCGACCGCCGTTTCTGTGCCGGCAAGGGCATCACCGCCGGCGACTACCTGTGCCTGTCGGTGGCCGATACCGGCGATGGCATGCCCCCCGAAGTGCTCAAGCAGGCGTTCGAGCCGTTCTTCACCACCAAGCGCGACGGCCTGGGCACCGGGCTGGGGCTGAGCATGGTGTTCGGTTTCGTCAAGCAGAGCGGCGGCCATATCGAGATGCTCAGCGCGCCGGGGCAGGGCACCACGGTGCGTATGTATTTTGTCCGCAGTACCGAACCGGAGCCGGGAGAAGCGCCCCGGCGTGGACAGCGGCCTGGCCATGGCCAGGAAACCATCCTGGTAGTGGAGGACAACGAGGACGTCCGCGCGGCCGCGGTCGAGTTGCTGGAGCACGCTGGCTACAAGGTGCTGGTGGCGGCCAATGGCGATGTGGCCATGCAACTGTTGCTGAACGGTGCCCGGGTCGAACTGATCTTCACCGATGTGGTGATGCCCGGCCTGATCAAAAGCACCGACCTTGCGCTCTGGGCCAAGACCCAGTCGCCGGCCGTGGCGGTGCTGTTCACCTCGGGGCATACCCGCGACATCATTTCCTGCAATCACCAGCTCAGCCCGGACACCCACCTGCTGAGCAAGCCCTACAGCCCGGATGCCCTGACCGCCATGGTCAGGTCGGTGCTGGAGGCGTGAGGTCGTAAACACCTCAGGCAAAAAGCCCGCTGAAGGTTTGACATCCGTGGTTGCTCAAAATCCCGAGCCCATGCACCCTGCATCTCGGTCGGGTGGCTGCCTGTCGCCGGTGCTGGCGCCGTGGGGCTCTCTGACTTGAAATCTCGTCCCGACACCTCCGATACAAGGCTGTCCCATGACTTCAGCGCGCAACACGCCTTCGCCCCAGGTTTTGTCTTCCTTGCCAGCGCACAGCTCGGGTTTTGTCAGGGTGCGCGGTGCCCGTGAACACAACCTGCGCAACGTCGACGTGGATATTCCCCGCGATGCGCTGGTGGTGTTCACCGGGGTTTCCGGCTCCGGCAAATCGTCCCTGGCGTTCTCGACCCTGTATGCCGAGGCCCAGCGCCGCTATTTCGAGTCGGTGGCGCCTTACGCCCGGCGCCTGATCGATCAGGTCGGGGTGCCGGATGTCGACGCCATCGAAGGCCTGCCGCCGGCGGTGGCCCTGCAACAGCAGCGTGGCACGCCGAGCACCCGCTCTTCGGTGGGCAGCGTCACCACCTTGTCCAGCCTGATCCGCATGCTTTATTCCCGGGCCGGCAGCTACCCGCCGGGGCAGCCGATGCTCTACGCCGAAGACTTCTCGCCCAACACTCCGCAAGGCGCTTGCCCCAACTGCCATGGCCTGGGCCGGGTCTACGAGGTCAGCGAGGCATCCATGGTCCCGGACCCTTCGCTGACCATCCGCCAGCGCGCGGTGGCGTCCTGGCCCCTGGCCTGGCAGGGGCAGAACCAGCGCGACATCCTCGTGACTCTAGGCTACGACGTCGATATTCCCTGGCGCGACCTGCCTAAAGAACAGCGCGACTGGATCCTGTTCACCGAAGAAACCCCCACCGTGCCGGTATACGCCGGGCTGACCCCGGAGCAGACCCGCGAGGCCCTCAAGCGCAAGCAGGAACCGAGCTACATGGGCACCTTCAGCGGGGCCCGGCGCTATGTGCTGCACACCTTCACCCATTCGCAAAGCGCGCTGATGAAAAAGCGCGTGTCGCAGTTCATGCTCGGCAGCCCGTGCCCGCTGTGCGAGGGCAAGCGCCTGAAGCGCGAGGCGCTGTCGGTGACCTTTGCCGGCCTCGACATCGGCGAGCTGTCGCAGATGCCCCTGCTGCAACTGGCCGAGGTGCTGAAACCGGTGGCCGCCCAGGCTTACCTGGAACAGGCCGAGGAGGCCGGCGAGGTCTGGAGCCACGAACAGACCCAGGCTGCGCGCAAGCAGCGGATCGCCCAGGGCGCGCCGGGGCATGTCGGAGGGCCGGATGTGCGGCATACGCCGAACCTGTCCCTGGAAAAACGCCTGGCCGCGCAACGCATCGCCCAGGACCTGCTGGAGCGAGTCAGCACCCTGACCGGCCTGGGCCTGGGTTACCTGGCCCTGGAGCGCAGTACGCCGACCCTGTCGTCCGGCGAGTTGCAGCGCCTGCGCCTGGCGACCCAGCTGGGTTCGCAGCTGTTCGGGGTGATCTACGTGCTCGACGAGCCTTCGGCGGGCCTGCATCCGGCGGACGCCGAGGCGCTGTTCGAGGCTTTGCAGCAGCTCAAGGCTTCGGGCAATTCGCTGTTCGTGGTCGAGCACGACCTGCAGACCATGCGCCGCGCCGACTGGCTGATCGACGTCGGCCCGGCGGCGGGCGAGCAGGGCGGCCAGGTGCTGTACAGCGGTCCGCCGGCGGGGCTGGCCCATGTCGCGGAGTCGCAGACCCGCGCCTACCTGTTCGCCGAGCAGGCGCCGGCCCGCCGTACCGCACGCCAGGCCCAGGGCTGGCTGCGCCTGGAGGGCATCAGCCGCAACAACCTGAATGACCTGAGCGCGGAGTTCCCCCTCGGTTGCTTTACCGCGGTGACCGGGGTGTCGGGTTCCGGCAAGTCGAGCCTGGTCAGCCAGGCGTTGCTGGAACTGGTGGGCGCGCACCTCGGGCGGCCGCAGAGCAACGAAGAGCAGGAAGAGCTGAACCTGGAAGACGACGCCCCGCAGGCCAGCGGCGGCGAAGTCACCGCCGGGCTGGAGCGGATCAAGCGCCTGGTGCAGGTGGACCAGAAACCCATCGGCCGCACCCCGCGCTCGAACCTGGCGACCTACACCGGGCTGTTCGACCAGGTGCGCAAGCTGTTCGCTGCCACCCCCGAGGCGCGAGCCCTGGGCTACGACGCCGGGCAGTTCTCCTTCAACGTCGCCAAGGGCCGCTGCCCGGCCTGCGAAGGCGAAGGTTTTGTCAGCGTCGAGCTGCTGTTCATGCCCAGCGTCTATGCGCCGTGCCCGACCTGCCACGGCGCGCGTTACAACCCGCAGACCCTGGCCATCCAGTGGCAGGGCCTGAACATCGCCCAGGTCCTGCAACTGACGGTGCAGGAGGCAGTCGAGGTGTTCGCCGGGCAAGCGAGCATCCGTCGCTCCCTGGAAGTCTTGCGCGATATCGGCCTGGGTTACCTGCGCCTCGGCCAGCCGGCCACCGAGCTGTCCGGCGGCGAAGCGCAGCGGATCAAGCTGGCCACCGAGCTGCAGCGCAACCCCCGCGGCGCCACCCTGTATGTGCTGGACGAGCCGACCACTGGCCTGCATCCGCGGGATGTCGATCGCCTATTGGAACAACTGGACAACCTGGTGCGGGCCGGCCACAGCGTGGTGGTGGTCGAGCATGAAATGCGCGTGGTGGCCCAGGCCGACTGGGTGATCGATATCGGCCCGGGCGCCGGCGACCAGGGCGGCAAAGTGGTGGTCAGCGGTACCCCGCAGCAAGTGGCCAGGCACCGCAAGAGCCGCACCGCGCCGTTTCTCGCCCAGGCCCTGGGGTGAATCGCGGCACCGTCAGCGGGGCTTAGTTCGTGGCAGGTTGTGGGGACGGGCGATGGGGCGCGGGAAATGCCGCTGAAGGCGACGAACGGTTAGCGCTGTGGTCTGATTGACGGTCGACAGACAGCGGTGGTGGAGGTCATTCTGGTAACTGGCGAGCGCCTGTAAGTGCGCTTGCTACCGATCAACAAACGGAGGTGTTTCATGCCGGTGCCCCATGACCTGTATCAGGACCTGAGCTACAGCAAAGAAGACATTCAACAGCGTCGGGCCAGTGACCCGCACTTGAATGCCTTGTTCGATAAATACTCCACCATTGATGATCAGGTGCTCAAAGCGGAGGCCGCGGCGGCCGCTGACGAGGAGTTGAAACGACTCAAGGAAAAGCGGCTGCTGATCAAGGATGAAATTTCCGAGAAGCTGACTGCCCGCTTCTGACCCCGACCCTGTCCTGAGCGAGATGTCCCGAGGTTTCGGGCGTCTCGCCAGGTTCTACGCTGTAGCTGTCCCTTCCTGCTGTTTACGTATTTATTTCCCTGTTGCTATCCAACCCGTGGGCGAGGCGCGCCCAGGGGTGGGCGCGCCTGTTTCATCATCTGCCTGGATAAGGGCACACGCATTTGCTAGGGCCAATTACCGGACCTTTGCAAGGGTTCTTGGACGGCCCGATCACCGGGCACGCGGCCATGGCCGACAGGGATGAAGTGAGTAGCAGGGAAACCAGCAGGATTTTGATTTTCATGGGGTACATCCACTCTCAATGTGATGGGCATCAATCGGGTTTGATTGTTCGCCGTTCCTTGTGCGGGCGTCGGGTGACGCCGCGCTGGAGAACCTACATTTAGTGCTAATGAGAATCAATATCAATATGACGAGCGGTAATAATGCTGCTGCCCGGCCAAGGGTTCTCGACCGGCTTTTCCCGGGGAACTGGCTGCTACAGCGTCAAGGCGCTTTCGACAGGGCAATGTCCAGCGGTAGGCGCGCCATATGGCTGGCCTTGAGCGAGCCGAAGTACAGGGCGTCGCCGTATTCGCGCACCGTGGTGATGGGCGCGTAGTTGCCGGCGCTGGCGTCCTGCAGGTTGGCGATGACCTGGCCCTGGGTATCCAGGCCCAGGACGAAGCCGCGTTTTTCCACCGGCTTGGGCAGTAGGGTCATGGCCCGCACGATCATCTTGCGCACCAGCGGGTAGGGCGCGGTGCCGTCAAGCAGGACATTGCGCGGGGCGTAGAGCGCCACCCAGAAACGCCCCTGGCCATTGAAACTGAGGTTGTCCGGCAGCCCCGGCAGGTTGTCGATGAACAGGTCGTGGGTGCCGGCCTTGGCGCCGCTGAGCCAGTAGCGGCTGATCCGGTAGGCGCCGGTTTCGTTGACCAGCACATAGGCTTCCTGGGGGCCGAGGGCGATGCCGTTGGCGAACTCCAGGCCATCCAGCAATTGTTCGGTCTGGCCGGTCTGGAAGTCATAGCGCAGCAGGCGCCCGTCGCCGCCGTGCTCGATCACCGCCTCGCCATCCTGGCCGTAGCCCCAGCGGCTGGTGGCGTCGCTGAAGTAGGCATAACGCCCGGCGGCGTCCACCGCCACGTCGTCGGTAAAGCCGAAGGGCAGGCCGTTGGCGGAAGTGCTGAGGGTGCTCAGCTGGCCCTTGGCGTCCAGCGCCAGCAGGCCCTTGACCGCGTCGGCGATGATCAGCCGGCCATCCGGATGGCGGGCCAGGCCCAGGGGGCGCCCGCCGGTATTGGCCAGTACCTGCAGGGTGCTGCCGTCCAGCGCGGTGCGGATCACCCGCCCATCATGCAGGCCGCTGATCAGCGAGCCGTCTTCCAGCAGCAGGGCTTCCGGCCCGTCGATATCCAGCGCGCCCACCGCCTGCACACCCTTGAGCTTCTGGTTCTCGGCGTACCGGCCGCTCTTCAGCGAAGGCGCCGCCGGCGGGGTCCAGGCCAATGGCTGGACCTTGGTCGGCATCAGCAGCAGAAAGGCGCCGATGGCGATGATCACGACCAGCAGCAGATGGCGAATTTTGATCCGGCGGGGTGCGACTGGCTTCATCGATGGCGGCTCCTGGGTGATGGGGTCAGGTCACACTCTGTGGTGCGACGCCGGCGCCCAGGGGAATTGCCCGTTGCGCCATTTCGCATAAGGCTAGCAGGGAGTCGGCGGACTCCCGTTCTATCCGCCTTCTGAATAACAGGCGATTGCCCAGGCGCATCAGCAGGCCGTCGAAGCGGTATTCCAGGGTGCGGATAAACCGCGTGTGGTGGGCGTCCAGCGCCTGGCACTCGTAGGTCACCACCAGCTGCAGGCCATGATCGCCCTGGGCCGTGGCACTCCAGCGAAGCCCTGGCAAGTACTCGTCGACCCGCCAGCTCAGGTGCCCGCTGCGCCCGCCGGCGTGGATGTCTTCCTCGAACCGCGCGCCGGCGGGCAGGGCCCCGGCCGGACCCTGGACCTTCAGCGACGACGGGTGCCACTCCGGCCAGCGGCTGGAGGCACTGGCGTAGTCGAGCAGGGCCACCGGGTTGCGTGGAATATCGATCTGATGCTGCATGCGGGTCATGGACGAGGACCTTGTCGATAGAGAGGAGGTAGCGGGTTCCGGCTCCCAGTACAGGGTGCCGAACAGGTAATCCATCAACGGCAGGACAATGTTGAAATTGCGCTCCTGCATCAGCTCGCGGCGGTGATGCAGCTCATGCAGGCGGCGCATCTGGCGGATCCACGGCAGCCGTGCCAACGGGTGCTCGGCCGGCAGGTGTTCGCAGGCATGGAACACTTCATAGGCCAGGTAACCGATCAGGGTGCAGCTGGCGAACAGCGCCGCGACATTGGCATTCCACAACTGCAGCAGCCACCACAGCGGCAGGGCGAACAGCAGGCTGTGGACCACGATCAGCCAGGCCGGAAACAGGATCACCCGCCAGTCCCGGGGGCCGTCGTAGGTCATGTATCCAGGCACGAAAAAGCTGTGGTGATCGCCGCTGTGGCGGGCGTAGAACATCCGCGCGAAGGCCTGCTTGTGGTGGCCCAGCCAGCGGTGCACGACATAGATGCACAGGTTGAAGAACAGCAGCGCCACCGGCACCGCCAGCCACTCCAGCGGCTGCACCTGGTGCAGGGTGCTCCACAGCAGGGCGATGCACGCCATGCCGTAGGCCAGCACGAAACCGCTGTGCAGCCACGGGTTGTAGCGCGGATGAACCGCGGCGCGGTAACGCTCGCGAAATGCCAGGGTGGTTTGCCTCAAGGCCGTTCTCCTGTGGGTTTTGTTGTTCTTATTGACAGAAGATTAGTCCTGCTCGAATTATCCAGCTAATGGATATTCGGAATGGGCATTATTCATGAAGCTGAATTTGCTTGAGTCTGATGTGTAGTGAAGTCTGTCGGGTATGGCTCAAGCGCAATACGGGTCTCGACATTGAAGTGTCCGGGTAATCCTTATTACCGAAGCGCAATCTTGAATCTCTATCGGGGTGAAAGCAGATAGGCGGGTTTATTGTTCTGGTGACTTCTTGTAGGCAAACAAGAACTTTCTTGGACTCTTCCAAGAGTGCTCCTGTCTCGTTCCCAAAGCATGCTTTGTAAAGTTAAACGGCCTTAAGGACTAAGGCATACGTTAAACATGAGATAGGTGTAAACCCAATGAAATTCGTTAAGTCCGCTCTTGCTCTCGGTATGTGCTGTGTTGTGGTCCAGGCCATGGCGGCAGACGGGGAAATCAACTTTATCGGTTCAGTCACAGCCAATACCTGTTCGGTGTCGGTGGGGGATATGAACGGTAGTGCTGGCGGTAATGTTTCCTTGGGGAACGTGCCTGCGTTGTCGTTGAAGAAGGTCGGTGATACCGCCGGTGCCGCATCCTTTGCCTTGACCCTGACGGCACCGGCGGTCGGCGAAGGCGGTACCGATCACTGCGTGCTGACTGACAAGACGGCGACCGTACGCTTCCTCAGCATGAACGGTGCTGCCGGGCCGAATGGCGAATGGATCGGCCTCGAAGGCGCGGGAACCGCCGGCGTGGCCAAGAACATTGCGGTGCAGATCCGTGACGCCAAGGGCATGGATGTGCAACTCGGTCGCTCCTCCAGTGAATACGCCGACCTGACCCAGCCGATGCGCTTTACCGCCAACTACATTGCCACCGGGGAAGCCACTCCGGGCACCGCCAAGGCCAAGGCGGCCTTCAGCATCGATTACAAGTAAACCGCGCTCACGCAGGCTTGGCTGCCCGGGGGCGGTCGAGCACTGGCGTGCCCTCGCCCCACCGATTTCGAGTTGCCATGAATATCCATTTTCGATTGCGTGCCGGGTTGTCCCGCCGGCACTGGCTTTTCTGTGCTGCCTTGAGCGTCCTTTGTCCCGCATTGCCGGCATCGGCCGGGGTCATGCTCAACGGTACGCGGATCATCCTCAATGCCGATGAACGCAGCGCTTCGACCATCGTTTCCAACCTGAGCAAGAGCGATTACGCGGTACAGACCTGGGTCAACGATGCCGCTGACAGCAAAGACCGGCTCAGCCCGTTCATCGCCATGCCGGCCTTGTTCAAGGTGCTCGCGGGCGAGGAGCAAGTGGTGCGGATCATCAAGACGCCGGGGCAACTGCCGGAGGACCGTGAGTCGGTGTTCTATTTCAATGCCCAGGAAATACCGGTGCTGGACGAAAAACAGGACAACGCACTGAAAGTGGCTGTGCGTACCCGCGTGAAGTTGTTTTACCGACCAGGAAAGTTGCCGGGAAAAGTCCAGGAAGCCCCCGGCCAATTATCCTGGAAGTTGGTTGATCACGCTTCCGGCACCCTGTTGCGTGTGACTAATCCCAGTGCCTATCACATTACTTTTATCGGCATCAGAGTGATGGATGGGAATACACCCATTGATTTGAGCGATGTCGACATGGTGCCGCCCAAATCCAGCCTGGACTATCCGCTGAAGCGCAAGCTCAAGTCTGCCGCCACCGTCGAGTTCTCGACCATCAATGATTTTGGCGGCTATAGCGACCCGCTTAAATCCAGCGCGAAGTTCTAACGACGTGTTTGTTCAACGTATCGACATTACAGAGAGCGCCGAGGTCAAGGTGTTTGTCTGTCCTAAATGGTTGGCCAGTTGTTTGGCCGGGTTGCTGCTGGTGGCGATTAAACCGGCTGAAGCGGCTGAAGCGGCTGAAGAGAGATTCGATACTGGATTTGTCGCTGATTTCGGTGGGGCTCTCAAGAGTGACCTTGAGGCCATGCTGCACGAGCAGGCTATCGGTCCGGGTCTCTATCTGGTGGGGATCAGCATCAACCGCGACTATTTCGCCCAGCGGGAAATCACCTTTGTCCGTCAGGGCACGGAGCTGAAGGCTTGCCTGAGCGATTCCCTGCTCACGGAAATGGGGGTCAAGCTGCCCGCACTCGAAGGCCGTGGTGTCGATGGGCAATGCCTTGACCTGAGCGCATTGGTCGAAGGCGCGGTGGTCCGTTTCGACAGCCGGCAACTCAAGCTGGATATCAGCGTGCCGCAGATCTCCATGAGCCGTGATGCCCGGGGTTATGTGTCGTCCCAGGAGTGGGACAGCGGGATTAATGCCGGCTTTCTCAACTATCAGTTCTCCGGGTCACAGAACAAGAGCCAGCAGCACAGTGCCGCGGCTTACAACCTCTACCTCAACGGTGGCCTCAATCTGGGGGACTGGCGCTTGCGTTCCAGTTCGTCCTATCGCAAGGACGGCACCTGGGAGCGTGCCGCCACCTATGTTCAACGTGACCTGCCAGGAACCGCCGGGCACCTGACCCTGGGCGAAAGCGTGACCCCGGGAGACACCTTCCAGAGCATTCCGTTTTGCGGCGTGCAGTTAGCCAGCGATACCCAGATGCTGCCCGACTCGCTGCAAGGTTATGCGCCAGTCATCCATGGCGTGGCCCAGACCCAGGCGCGGGTCGAGGTGCGCCAGCACGGTTATTCGCTGTACAGCACCTTCGTGACCCCGGGACCGTTCGAGATCCGCGACCTCAACGCGGCCTCCGGCAGTGGCGATCTCGAAGTGATCATCACCGAGGCCGATGGCAGCGAGCGGCGTTTCATCCAGCCCTACGCGACCCTGGGCAACCTGTTGCGTGACGGTACCTGGCGCTACAGCCTCACGGCCGGTCAGTACCATGAGCAGAACTCGGACATCGACCAGCCGAGCTTCACCCAGGCTTCCTTTGCCTATGGTTTGCCCCGTGACTACACGCTTTCGCTGGGCGGTCTACTGGGGCAGGGCTATCGCGCTTACCAGGTGGGCGTCGGCAAAGGGCTGGGGCGTTTCGGCGCCTTGTCGCTGGACGTGACCCAGGCGGTGACCGACACCGCGCAGGAGTCCGTCAGTGGCCAGAGCTACGGCCTGCGTTACGGCAAGGCGTTCGCGACCGGCACCAACCTGCGTTTTGCCGGTTATCGCTACTCGACCCCGGGTTATCGGGATTTCAGCGAGGCGGTTGCGCGTCATTTCTGGAGTGGCAATGTCGGTTCAGGCGCAGACCTGCGACGGGTCAGCCGGCGCAGCCGGCTGGAAGCCAACATCTCGCAGAGCTTTGCCGACAGCACCTCGCTGTACCTGAACCTGACGCAACAGGACTACTGGAACTCCTCGCATCAGCAGCGCCAGTTGCAGTTCGGCGTCAGTGGTCAGGTGGCCCGTACCAACCTGTCGCTCTACGCCAGCAAAAGCCTGAGCGCCAGCGATAACGAGGGGTTGCAGGTCGGCTTGACCCTGAGCTTTGCCTTGGGCGGGCAGAACGCGAGTGTCAGCCTGGACCGCAATGCGGACGGTTCCAATGATCAGCGCCTGGGCTTGAGCGGTATTGCCGGGCCTTACAGCAACCTCAGCTATAACCTGGCCATGCAGCGCAGCGAGCAGTCGGCCAACACCGGTTCGGCCTCTGTCGGTTATCGTGCGCCCTGGGCCAACGTCAATGCTGGCCTGAGTAGCGGCAGTCAATACAAGACCGCCAACGTCGGTATCGCCGGTTCAGTGCTGGCCCACGCCGGTGGCGTGCAACTGGGGCAGAGCCTGGGTGAAACCATGGCCCTGGTGGAGGTCAAGGACACCCCCGATGTCGGGGTCAATAACGCCCCGGGTGCTTTCACCAATGCCAAGGGATACAGCCTGGTGCCCTATGTACAGCCGTATCGCAGGAACCGCATCAGCCTGGATACCAGCCGGCTGGACGCCAACACCGATATCGACAGCGGTGTGAGCACGGTCATTCCGCGCCGTGGCGCTGTGGTCGTGGCCCGCTTCAAGGCCCGGCATACGGAAAAAGTACTGGCCTCGATTGCCTTGCCCAATGGCGCGGCGGTGCCTTTTGGCGCTGCAGTGCTGGAGACCTCCGGTCGCAGAGTCAACGCCGTGGGGCCGATGGGGCAGGTGCTCTTGTCGGTGGGCGAGAGCCGTGATTTTCGTCTGGTCTGGGGGCGCGAGCAGGACCAGCAATGCGCCTTCAGCCTTGATCTTGAACAGGTTCATGAGCAGGAAGGGTTCAAACTGGCGCAGGTCCGCTGTACCCAATAACCCGGCGAGCGTCCGCTCGACCAGGCCCGCAAGCAACTGCTTGCGGGCCTTTTTATTGGCTGCTCAAGGTTGCCCGGTTGCCTCTGCCAGCGTGCTGTTCAACGCCTCTACCAGCAGCCGTACTTCACTGCAAAGCTGGATCAGGCGCGACATTTCAGCGGCCCCCCGCAGTTCTTCCTCCATGGCTTCACATAGCTGCAAGAGTGGTTCGGACTGCATCATCTGCGCGGAACTCTTGAGCTTGTGGGCCAGGCTCGCCATGGCCTCGAGGTCGAGGCGGTCCAGCGCATCCTCGAGGGCCTGAAGCTCCTGCCGATTGCTGACGATCAGGTCGCCAAGGATTATCCGGCGTTTGTCCGCGGGCAGATTTGCCAGCAAGGTCGCGGCTGGCCCGGCCTCTAGGGTGTCAAGCGCCGGGCTGTCAGCGAATGCCGGTATATAGCGTGCCAGCACCGACACAGTCACGGGCTTGAGCAGACACACATCCATGCCCGCGTCGAGACCGGCCTGCATGTCTTCCCGGCGGGCGCTGGCGGTGGTGCCGATGATCGTGCAGGGGCGCAGTCGCAGTTGTCGTTCCAGGCGACGAACCTCCTCGGTCAGGGCCGTCCCATCCAGCTCGGGCATATTGCAGTCGGTGATGATCAGGTCGATTGGGTTTTCTTCCCAGAGGAACAGCGCCTCAAGACCGTTATGGGCGAGGATCGGCAGGTGGCCGAGCAGCTCGATCTGTTCCTTGAGCAGGGTGAGGCTCGGCTGATGATCTTCGGCGATGAGGATGTTCAGGCGGCTGGCAGTCGCCGGTGCCGGCTCTCTGGCGGGTAGCATCCGGGAGGTATTGTCCGGCGTCGCTTCTTCTGCGCTGGCCTTCAGGGTGATCGTCGTACCGGCACCGAGTGTACCGCTGACCAGTAGGTCGCCGCCGATGATCCGGCTCAACGATTGCGAGATACACAAACCAATTCCGGCGCCGCTGTTGCGGTTGATGGTGACGCGGGAAAAGGCCGTGAACAGCGTGGCCATATCGGCGGGGGCTATCCCCGAGCCACTGTCCTGCACGCTGATGGAAAACTCGAAACGCCGTTCTTCCAGGGGCGCGCTGCGCACGCGCAGGGTGATGCCGCCGGCATCGGTGAACTTGATCGCATTGCTCAGGAGGTTGGACAGGATCTGTTTGATTTTCAGGCGGTCGAGACGGGCATGGCGTTCGGCATAGGCATCGAATTCGACCTTGACCCACAGCCCTTTGCGTTTGGCCAGGCCGTCGAAGATCGCCAGGGTGGCGTTGACGACCTGCGCCAGGGTGCAGGTTTCAAGGTGCAGACGGGTTTGCCCCGATTCGATACTGGAAATATCGAGAATCCCCCCGAGCAACCCCAGCAGGCTGACCGCGGCGTCATGGGCGACCTGCAACGACTCCAGGTTCTTGCCTTGGGGCGCGCGCCGGGTCAACACCAGTTCGAGCATGCCGATGATGGCGTTCATCGGCGTGCGGATTTCATGGCTCATGGTCGCCAGGAAAATCGACTTGCTGCTGTTGGCCTGATCCGCCGACTCCTTGGCCTGGCGCAGTTCTTCGAGAATGCGCAGGCGATCGCTGATATCCAGCCAGCCGCAGACCACGCCGAAAATGTGCTGCTGTTCATCGCGCAGCGGTTGTATCCAGTGGTAGATATCGAGGGTTTTACCGGCCAGGGCCAGGGTCTGGTCGGTGGCGGTGGCGACGCCGCTCTTTACCACCTGGGCATAGGCCTGCTGCCATTGAGAGAGCACGGACTGGCTGAGCATGCTGTCGAGCAGTCGGCTGTTAGGGGTAGAGGTTGTGCCGCTAATGAGCGCCTGGGCATAGGAGGTGTTGAACAGCAGCAACGCCCCCTCGCGATCACGTACATAAATAGGGTGGGGAATGCTGTCGACGATGTTCTGGATCAGGCTCAAGCGCGCCTGCAGTTTGTTGCGCACAATGCTTTTCTTGAAAATCAGTTTTCGCAGGTAGACGATCCAGATGCAGGTGAGCAGGAGCAGGACGAACAGGCCGCTGAGCACCTGGTAGATGCGCAGATTCACTTCCTCCCAGTACTGGTTGTCAGTCGCGGCATTGGCCCGCCAGCGTCCGGCAACCATTGCGGTTTCACTAGGTGAAATACGTAGCAGGGCTTTTTCGATAATGGAGATCAGCGGCCGATTCTGCGGGGTGCCGGCGATACTGGTTCGAGCGTAGACGTCGGTCAGCAGGCCTGCGACTTTCAAGGTGTTTTCGTACTTGTAGGACAGGTAGTACCTGGCCTGATTAGTGGACGTCAGGGTGAAGTCGCTGTCACCGTCCCTGACCCTGTTCAAGGCGTCGGGGACGTTATCGGTGGTATGCACTTGCAGGTGTGGGTAGCGCTCGCGGATAAAGTCGAGGAGGACATCCGCTTTGGGCATGGCGATGCTTTGTGACGCACTGTCACGCAGTTTGAACTCCTCGGGGCCGTCGTTTCTGATGATGAAGGTGTAAGGGGTGATGATGATCGGCGGGGTAAAGGGGTACTTACGTTCCCGGGCATCGGTCTGCATCATGATGCCCAGGTCCGCCGCTCCCGAATCCAGCAGTTGCATGGCCTTGTTCACCGAACGGGTTCTGATGATCTCGAAGCGCAGGCCCGAGTAGAGGCGCACCAGCTCCAGAATATCGGACATGGCGCCACCGAACTGACCGCTGTTGTCGAACAGGGCGTAAGGCGCCAAGTCTTCACTGACCGCGATCTTGAAGGTCCTGTTGCTGGCCAGCAGCTTTTTCTCTTGCGCATCGAGTGTGCCGATGAAGTCCTCATCGCTGCACCTGAGCGTGTCGACCCACCAATTGACCATGCTGAAGATCTGGCAACGGCTGCGCGAGTTCAGTTGCCGGTCAAGGATGCTGACGAATCTTGAGTTCGCCGGAGTGAAGGCAAGACCAATGTGGGTTTCGATGCCATTGACGTTGATGTTGGTGACCAACTGATTATTGAAACTCAGGTTCAGCAGGTAATTGGTGCTGACGGTATCTCCCAGATAAGCCTGGCTGTGACCTTTGAGCACCGCGTCAATGGCGTGATAAGGGGACTTGTAGTTCCTGATGGTTGCGCTGCGGAATAGCTGGAAGGTGTCCTCATCGACGAAGCCGTCATTGGTTGATGAAATGACCGACGAGGGATTGCGCAAATCGAGATCCAACAAGCTGCCTGTCTTGGAGTACAGGGCAACATGCGTATAGGCATAGGCTGCGGATATCTGTACGCCATACCGCTCGGCTTCGGCCGGCGTGGCCGCATCGACCAGATCGACCCGTCCTTCCTTGAGTGCCTTGTATACGCTGTCCCGGCTGGCATAACTGATGACTTGAAACTCTATGCCCAGGGTTTTTTGCAGGGCCAGCAAGTTCTCGGCCAGTATGCCCTTGAGTTCGTTTTTCTCGGTGATGATCGTCAGTGGCGGATAGTCGGGGGTGGTAATGCCTACTTTTATGGATTTCTTGTCCTTGAGCCATGCCTGATCTTCTGCACTGATATCGGCGGAAAAATTCAGACCCTGCCCGCGGGAGGTCAATTTGAAGGCAGTGGGAGGCTGGGCAAATGCGATAGAGGGTAAAAACGTGATTAACGTCAGTGCGAGTGAAATAAACAGGGGGCGTTTCATGTGGCCGGGCTCAAACCAGATCCATTTCTTTGGCAATGCTCGCAAGCTCTATCGTGGTACGTGCTCCCAGCTTTCTGAGGATATTGATCTTGTGCCCGCTGATGGTCTTGTTGCTCAAATGCAGTTTTTCACCGATGACCATATTGCTGAAACCTTGAGCCAGTAACTGCAAGACGATGATTTCTTTATTGGTCAGCTGTTGCCGGCCTGGTTCTTTACCTGGACCGTTCTCCATGTATTGGGTCAGTACTTCCTTGGGGAAATAAAGATAGCCTTCAGCGATGGTGTTCAAGCCTTTCAGTAGTTCGTCAAGGTTTGCGCTCTTATGGATGAAGCCGGACGCTCCGGCTTGCATGCAGCGTATGGCATAGTTGCTGGCCAGTTGCGAGGTAAAGATAAGGGTTTTTATAGTTATGTTTTCCGAATGGATACGTTGCAGTACCGAGAGCCCATCGAGGCTTTTGAGCCCGATGTCCAGCAACAGATATTCCGGGGCGAGGTTGCGTATTTTCGAGAGTGCGTCCAGCCCATCAGTTGCCTCGGCAATGACCTGATAACCGTTCTGCTCTAACGTGGCTCTGATTGCACTGCAAATAATGGGGTGGTCGTCCACGATCAGTACGGTCTTGCTCATGATTGCCTCATTCAGGTTATTGCCCGGACACAGCTTCATATCGACAGGTTAGAGCAGGCTGTTGTTTTATCCGCCTATTATAGCCTCGGCGCCTGCTGTTGCGTGGCCACTTGTCAGCCTGTTTTTTCAAGAACGCTCTTGGCTGCTTACAAGACATTTCTTGGTTTGTTCTAATCTAGGTTTTGTTAATCTGAATGCTCTTTAAAGCATGTTGTAGAAGTGGTGTCGGGGGCGGTTAATGCGCGGTCAATTGTTGTCTTTGCTTTTTTTTATAAGTGGCGGTGCATTGGCTGAGTGTACCGGAGGGGAGATCGGCGGCGATGTGACATTTGATATGGGGACGCATTATGTACCTCGTGATGCACCAATTGGCTCGGTCATCGGTACGGCCAACGTAAGCTATAGCTATCAACACCCTAGTATCCTTTGTGCTTATACTGACTATTGGGAGGTCTCCAGTTCTTGGCCAAAAGTGACGGGTATCAGTTTGCCGCCGATCACCGGTCTGGATGCGGATGGGGCCACTATTTTGAAGACCAATGTACCTGGAGTGGGGTTGGTGGTCTTCGCCCCCTTGAGTTCCCGCGCTGGATGGGTGCTTTTTTGGGGTGTTTATCCTTATCCTGATTTCAGACTTATCAACGTTTCATCGTCATCTATAAGTATAAGCGATCCGATCGTCACCAAGTTTACCTTGATTAAAATAAGTGATGATGTCCCGATGGGTTCTTCAAGTATTAAAAACACTACGTCGGCAGTGCGTTTCTCGTCAGGCGGTCGATATTTTCACAGTGTCTTTGTCACTGGAGCCGTCATCCGTTCTGAATGCTCCCTGGCCGGCGGTGCCAATACCTATATTGAAGTGCCCATGGGTAATGTCATGCGTCGTGGATTTAACGGCAAGAACAGTTATACGGATAGCCAGGACGTTGTCATTCCATTGATCAACTGTGTGGCAGGTAGTTACCCGAATAATCAGGGCTGGAATTTCTACCAGAACTCGAATGCACATATCAGGCTTGAGGGCGTTCAAGGTTCCAAAATAGTCGACGCCGCCCAGGGTGTTCTCGGATTGACTCAGGAGTCGACGGCCAAAGGGGTCGCCATACAAGTGCTGCGCAAGGACGGCGTGACACCTCTGGCTTTGGGGAGGGATGTGCAAATCGCTCGATTGAATGGCACCAGCATGAATATCGAGTTGAAAGCACGTTATATCCAGACTTCCGATTCGGCTGCAGGACCCGAGCCGGGTAAGGCCGAGGCCCGGGCAGCCTTTACCGTCACTTATAAGTAACAGCCGAACTACCCACTTCCAGCTTGTTGCGCCGCTTTATCAGGAACGGCTCGGACATTTTTTGCCGGTATTCGGGACGCGTTTGGAGTTGGTTATTTGGATAACAGGGTTATTGATTTGGAGCCGATGGTCATGTCGACGCTGAGCGTACTGTTGTTGTGTTCGAACCCTTTCAGGGTTCGCCAGCTTTCAAGAATATTGGCGGCCTCGGGTTTGGCGCGGGTCCAGGTGATCTGCGGCGAGAGCGACTTGACGCAGTTTCCACCGGAGCTCGGCGAACCGGACCTGGTGATCTGCGACTCGCTGCACTGGTTAACGTCCATCTCCTATTTCCGTCGGCTCTGCGAACACTACCGTTTTTTTTCGGTGATCGAGTGTGAGGGGCTGCAACCCTCCATTCGTTGGGGACTGGCAAACTTTAGCAGCCGTTCCGGCAAGTACTGCGTCGGCACCTATGACGATCTCCTCGATACGGCGCAGATCGGTGGCTTGCTGCTCAAGGCGCTGACCGTTAAATGCAGTGTGAAGAATCATTCTCGAGGAAGTGCTTCTGCGGCAGAAGAGCGCTTGTCCTCTGGTCACTCGTGGTTGGCTGAACCGAACATCGTCCAGGCGCTGGAAGAGCAGCAGATCGTCCCGTACTTCCAGCCGAAAATCTGCTTGAAGACCCGGCGAACCCTGGGCGTCGAGGTTCTGGCGCGCTGGAAACATCCGTACAAGGGCTTGCTGGGGCCGCAGTGTTTTTTGCATCTGTTCAATAGTCGGGAGCTGCATCAGCAATTATTCGATTGCCTGTTGCAGCAGGGGTTGAAACTGCACCGGCACTTGCATTCGATCGGCGAGGCGCTGGTGTTTTCCTACAACGTCGAAGCCAGCCAATTGGCCGACCCCGGATTCGCCAGCGGGTTGTTGCACAAAATCGCTGCTGCTGGAGTGCCGAAGAGTCAGATCACTCTGGAGATCACTGAACGGGAAGCGCTGACCCTGGACATGCAGAGTGTCGAGAGCATCTGTGTGTTGGTGAAAAGCGGGTTGTGCCTGTCGCTCGACGACTTTGGCACCGGGCAGTCGTCGATCATGCGCTTGTCGGAAATACCGTTCGGGCAGATCAAGCTCGACTCCGGATTTGTCGCCAATGCTCTGAGGTTCAAGGAAACCCGGATCATCGAGGCTGTGGTGGAGCTCGCCCGGTCGCTCGATCTGGAGCTGGTTGCCGAAGGTGTCGAGACTGAAAAACACAGGGCGCACTTGCAGCGCCTGGGGGTTGATGCGGCCCAGGGTTATCTGTTTTACAAACCCATGAACAGCACGGCACTGGTCAGAGTGTTGTTCGCAGACGAGGCAGACTCACACCTGGCGCTGCAAGGTTAGGTCGCGCCGTGTGCCGTCCGGAGTGCGCGGTACGGGCTGGATCCGCCTGAGCTGCGTCGGGGGGCGTCAACCCAGAGAGTGCGGTTCTGGTTGACAGCAGTCTGAATGCACTCGAATTATCCGACTCACGGATATTCCGGAGGGTCATTATTCATGAAGCTGAACTTGCGCCACCTGGACCTCAACCTGCTGCTGGTCTTCGACGCGCTGATGCAGGAGCAGAACCTGTCCCGCGCGGCGGTGCGCCTGAACCTCAGCCAGCCGGCCGTGAGCAATGCCCTGGCGCGCCTGCGCAGCCAGCTCGACGAGCCGCTGTTCATCCGCACCGCCCGGGGCATGCAGCCCACGCCGCGGGCCCATGTGCTGCACGGTTCGGTGCGCCAGGCCCTGCGCCTGTTGCAGGAAGGCCTGGACCCGAGCAGCGAGTTCGACCCGGCGGCGTCCGACCAGACCTTTAGCCTGTCGATGAACGACTACGCCCAGGCGCGCCTGTTGCCGGCGCTGTCGCGACGCCTGCAAAGCGCCGCGCCCAAGGTCCGCCTGGCGGTGCGCAGCGATGCCGCCGATTCCCTGCCGGCCTGGCTGACCACCGGCCTGCTCGACCTGGCGGTGGACTACCTGTACTTCGACGACCCGGACCTCTGCTACCAGCCGCTGCTGGAAGAACAGCTGGTGGTGATCGGCCGTATCGACCACTCGGCCTTCGAGCCGCAGCTGAGCCTCAAGGCCTATGAACAGAGCCAGCACGTGGCGATTCCGGACCGGGGTGGGCGCGGCTCGCCGCTGGAGATCGTCCTCGGTTCGGCCAAGGTCCAGCGCCATGTGCAGCTGTTCGTCCCGCATTACCTGAGCATTCCCTTGATCGTCGCCCAGTCGGACTTGCTGGGCACGGTGCCGCGGCGCCTGGCGGAGCACTTCTGCGCGCTGATGCCGATCCGCATCGCCGAGCTGCCGCTGGCGCCGCCGCCGGTGCAGGTCAGCCTGATCTGGCATCGCCAGCAGGAGCGGGTTCCGGGGCATCGCTGGCTGCGTGAGGAGATCATCGCCCTGGCCGCCGGGTTCGTGCAGCAGCCGGGACTGTCCGGGGGGTGATGACAAAAAACCAACAAAAGATTGGGACGGGTCCGATTGGCATCGCGGACACCGCCTGTATCCTTTGCGGCCCGCTTGATGAGCAGCCGTGCTGACTCAGAGGCGTCAACCCATTGGAGATTGCATGCGTCACTCGATTCTGAACATTGCCCTGGCAGCCAGCTGCCTCTTTGGCTTGGCCGGGCAGACCGCCATGGCAGCGGTGGATGCCAGCCAGTACGTGGAACTCAAGGATGCCGTGCCGCAGGTCGTGCCCGGCAAGATCGAAGTGGTGGAACTGTTTTCCTACGGCTGCGGCCACTGCTACAACCTCGAAGCCTCGATCAACCCCTGGGCGGCCCAGCTTCCCGAGGACGTGAACTTCGTCAAGCTGCCGGCCATGTTCGGCGGGATCTGGGATGTCTACGGCCAGCTCTACCTGACCCTGGCGACCATGGACGCCAAGCCCGAAGTGCATCACGCGGTATTCGAGGCGATCCAGGGCGGCAACCGCCTGAAGACCCCCGAGGCCATGGCCGAGCTGCTCAAGGGGCAGGGCATCGAGCCGGCGAAGTTCCTCGCCACCTACAGCTCTTTCGCCGTGCAGGCCAAGGTGATGGACGCGAAAAAACGCACCGCGGCCTACCAGGTCACTGGCGTACCTTCGCTGGTGGTGGACGGCAAGTACCGCTTTGGCATGACCAGCGACGGCGCCAAGGGCCTGTTCGCAGTGGCGGACCAGTTGATCGCCCAGGTGCGGGCGGCGAAGTAAGCCCTCGATCCCCTGGCCGTTGCCGAGCCTTCAAGGTTCGGCGGCGGCTCCAGGGCAGCGAGCGGTAGCCAAAAGGGCATCGATAGCGATGCCCCCCATAAGCACTGTCAGTCCTTGATCAGCGGTGCCTGCGGATGCGGGCTCGGGAACGCCTGCTCATACGCCCGGCACAGGCGCAGCACCTGATCATCGGCAAACCGCGCGCCCACCACATGCAGGCCTACCGGCAAGCCGTCCTCGGCGAAGCCGCACGGCACCGACGCGGCCGGTTGCTGGGTCAGGTTGAAGGGGTAGCTGAAGGGCGTCCACTCCATCCATTCGCCCAGGCCGGAGCCCGGCGGCACATTGTGCCCGGCGGCGAAGGCGGTGAGCGGCAGCATGGGCGAGACCAGCAGGTCGTAGCGTTGGTGGAACTCGGCCATGTGCGCCACCAGCGCCGCGCGGGCTTCCAGGGCCAGGGTGTACTGGTTGAGGCTGATGCCTTGGCCCTGCTGGGCAATGCGCAGCAGGCCCGGGTCGAGCTGCTGGCGTTGCTCCTGGCTCAGTTGCCCGGCCAGCCGCGCGGCGCCGGCGAACCACAGGGTATTGAACAGTTCCAGCGGGTCGCTGAACCCCGGGTCGACCTGCTCGACATGGGCGCCCAGTTGCGCCAGGCGTTCCACCGCCTGGGCCACCACCCGTGCCACCTGGGGCTGTACCTTCACGTAGCCGAAATCGGCGCTGTAGGCGATACGCAGGCCTTTGAGGTCAGTGCTCTCCGGCAGCCAGGGCGTGCTGCGCGGGGCCCCGACCAGGCCATCGCGGGCATCCGGTCGGGCGACGGTTTGCAGCATCAGCACTGCATCGTCGACAGTGCGGGTCATCGGCCCCAGGTGCGAGAGAAGGGTCATGGCGCTGGCCGGCCACTGCGGCACGTAGCCGAAGGTCGGCTTGATCCCGAAGGTGCCGGTGAAGGCGCAGGGAATGCGGATCGAGCCACCGGCATCGCTGCCCTGGTGCAGCACGCCGAGGTTCAGCGACGCCGCGGCGGCCGCGCCACCGGAGGAACCGCCGGCGGTGGCGCGGGTGTCCCAGGGGTTGCGGGTGATGCCGTACAGCGGGTTGTCGGTCACGCCTTTCCAGCCGAATTCCGGGGTGGTGGTCTTGCCCAGCAGCACCGCGCCGGCGTTGCGCATAAAGGCCGGGAAGGGCGCATCGACATCCCAGGGGCCGCTGGCGGAGGTGGTTTTCGAACCCTTGCGCGTGGGCATGCCGCGGGTCAGGGTCAGGTCCTTGATCGAGGCTGGCACGCCGTCCAGCGCGCCGCAGGGCTGGCCCTTGAACCAGCGCTGCTCGGAGGCCTTTGCCGCGTCCAGCGCGCCTTGCGGGTCGACATGGCAATAGGCGTTGACCTGCGGGTTGAAGCGCTCGATGCGCGCCAGGGCGTCCTCGGTCACCTCCACCGGCGACAGGCGCTTGTCGCGGTAATGGGCGAGCAGTTCGACGCCGCTCATCTCGGCGATTTCGCTGTGTCGGGTCATGCCGCTGCTCCTGTTTGTTGCGCCGCGTTGACCATGGCCCGCAGCAACACCGCGCAACCGTCGGCCAGGTCCTGGGGCGCGGCGTTTTCGATTTCGTTGTGGCTGATGCCGCCTTCGCAGGGCACGAAGATCATCCCCGCCGGGCCCAGCTCGGCGATGAAGATCGCGTCGTGCCCGGCGCCGCTGACGATGTCCATATGGCTCAGGCCCAGCTGTTCGGCACCCTGGCGCACCGCGGCGACGCAGGCGGGGTCGAAGTCCAGCGGCGGGAAGTCGGCGGTGGCGGTCAGCTCGAAGCCCAGGCCGTGCTGCTGGCAGGTGTCTTCGATCACCTGGCGCACCTCGTCGACCATGGCCTGCAGCTTATCGGCATGCAGGTGGCGCAGGTCGAGGGTCATCTGCACCTGGCCGGGAATCACGTTGCGCGAGCCCGGGTGCAGGCTCAGGCAGCCGACGGTGCCGCAGGCGTGGGGCTGTTGCTCGTGGGCGATGCGGTTGACCGCGCTGATCACCTGGGCGGCGCCCACCAGGGCATCCTTGCGCAGGTGCATCGGCGTCGGCCCGGCATGGGCCTCGACCCCGGTCAGGGTCAGGTCGAACCACTTCTGGCCGAGGCAGCCCATGACCACGCCAATGGTGGTCTGGCGGTCCTCCAGCACCGGGCCCTGTTCGATGTGCGCCTCGAAATACGCACCCACCGGATGGCCGAGCACCGCCCGCGAGCCGGCATAACCGATGCGTTGCAATTCGCTGCCCACCGACAGCCCCTGTTCGTCCTGCTTGCGCAGGGTGTCGTCGAGGTCGAACTTACCGGCGAACACCCCCGAGCCCATCATGCACGGCGGGAAGCGCGACCCTTCCTCGTTGGTCCACACCACCACCTCGATCGGTGCTTCGGTCTGCAGGCCGAGGTCGTTGAGGGTGCGGATCACCTCCAGGCCGGCCATCACCCCGTAGCAGCCGTCGAACTTGCCACCGGTGGGCTGGGTGTCGATATGGCTGCCGGTCATCACCGGCGGCAGTTGCGGGTTACGCCCGGCGCGACGGGCGAAGATATTGCCGATGCCGTCGATGCTGACGCTGCACCCGGCCTCTTCGCACCAGCGCACGAACAGGTCGCGGGCCTGGCGGTCGAGGTCGGTCAGGGCCAGGCGGCACACGCCGCCCTTGGCGGTGGCGCCCAATCGGGCGAGGTCCATCAGCGATTGCCAGAGGCGCTCGCGGTTGACCAGCGGGGCGCTGTCTTGCAGCAGGGGCACGGACACAATCGGACTGTTCATTTCAGCTCTCCCCTCAGGCGCTCAGGGCCAGGTAGCGGTTCTTGATGCTCGGGTCGGCGCGGAAGTCAGCGGCGCTGCCTTGGTAGACCACGCGCCCCTGTTCGAGGACGTAATGGCGGTCGGCGAGCTTGTCGCAGACCATCAGGTTCTGTTCCACCAGCAGCACCGGCAGGCCGTCGTCCTTGATCTTGCGCAGGATTTTCACCAGCTCATCGACGATCACCGGGGCCAGGCCTTCGGTGGGTTCGTCGAGAATCAGCAGCTTGGGATCGTTGAGCAGGGCGCGGGCGATGGCGAGCATCTGCTGCTCGCCGCCGGACAGCGCGTGGCCGGCGTTTTTGCGCCGTTCCTTGAGGCGCGGGAACATGCCGTAGACATCCTCCAGCTGCCAGCGGCTGCTCTTGCGCTGGGCGATGCGCAGGTTTTCCTCGACGCTGAGCAAGCGGAAGATGCCGCGGTGCTCCGGCACCAGCGCCAGGCCCTGGCGGGCGATCTCGAAGATCTTGCGGCCCACCAGTTCCTGGCCGTTGAAGCGGATCTGCCCCTGGCGCGGGCAGATGATCCCGAGGATGCTGCGCAGGGTGGTGGTCTTGCCCGCTCCGTTGCGCCCCAGCAGGGTCACCAGTTCGCCGGCGTTGACCTGCAGCGAGACGCCTTCGAGGACGTGGCTCTTGTCGTAGTAGGAATGGATATTCTCGACGGTCAGCATCAGGCGGCTTCTCCCAGGTAGGCGCTGCGCACGCGCTCGTCGGCGCGGACGAATTCTGGCGTGCCCTCGACCAGGATCTGGCCGTGGCTCATGACGGTGATGCGTTGGCTGATGGACATGACAATGCTCATGTTGTGCTCGATCAGCAGCACCGTGTGGTCGCGGCCCAGGTCGCTGATCAGCTGGGTCATGATCGGGATGTCGTCGATGCCCATGCCGGAGGTCGGCTCGTCGAGCATCAGCAGCTTCGGCCTGGAGCAGATCGACATGCCGACCTCCAGCACCCGCTGCTGGCCGTGGGACAGTTCGCCGGCGAGGGTGTCGGCGCGTGCCGTCAGTTGCAGGCGTTCGAGCACCTGGTCGGCCATCTCCAGGTGTTCGCGGCGGCTGTCGAGGTGGCGCCAGAAGTTCAGCGCCGCCAGGCCATCGCGACCCTGGGCGGCCAGGCGCAGGTTTTCCCGCACGCTGAGGTTCTGGAACAGGCTGGTGAGCTGGAACGAACGGGCCATGCCCAGGCCGACCCGGCCATGGGCCGGCTTCTTGATGATGTTCTTGCCGTTGAACAGGATCGCCCCGGCGGTGGCCTGGCGTTCGCCGGTCAGGCAGTGGAACAGGCTGGTCTTGCCGGCGCCGTTGGGGCCGATGATGGTGTGGATGGTGCCGGCCTCGACCTTCAGGTCGACGCCGTTGACCGCGTGGAAGGCGCCGTAGGCCAGCTCCAGGTCCTGGGTTTGCAGCAGGTACTGCGCGGGGCTGCTCATGACAGTTTCTCCTCGGTCGGCAGGGCCGCCTTGCGTGGCCTCAGGATGCGTTCGAACAGGCTCGACAAGCCGCCCCACAAACCACCGCGCATGAAGATCACCACCAGGATCAGGATGATCCCCAGCAGCATCAGCCAGCGCGGCCAGAGCTCGGAGAGGAACTCGCCGAGCAGCACGATGGAACCGGCGCCCAGCAGGGAGCCGAACAGTGAGCCGGTGCCGCCGACTATGGTCATGATCAGGATGTTTTCCGACATCGCCAGGTCGATGCTCGACAGCGGTACGAAATGCAGGAGCATGGCGTACAGCGCCCCGGCGATCCCGGTGACCGCGCCGGACAGCATGAACACCAGGATCTTGAAGTGCCGGGTGTCGTAGCCGATGGCGGCGGCGCGGGTTTCGTTCTCGCGGATCGCCATCAGCGTGCTGCCGAACGGCGAGGCGATCACCCGGCGGGCGCCGATGAAGATCAGCAGGAACAGCATCGCGACAAAGGCGTAGAAGTAGCGCGCGTCGCTCAGCGACAGCAGCACGGTGTCGCCGATGCGGATCTCCGGGCGCGGCACGCTGAGCAGGCCATTGTCGCCGCCGGTCCAGTCGCTCAGGGTGTAGGCGATGAAGTAGGCCATCTGGCTGAAGGCCAGGGTCAGCATCACGAAGTAGATACCGGTGCGCCGGATCGCCAGGGCGCCCACCAGCAACGCCAGCAGCGCGCCCACCAGGGCGGCGCCGAGCAGGGCGCTGAACAGCCCCAGTTGCAGGTGGATCATCAGCAGCGCGGCGCAGTAGGCCCCGGCGCCGAAGAAGATGCCCTGGCCGAACGACAGCAGGCCGGTGTAGCCCAGCAGCAGGTTACAGGCCAGCGCCGCGAGGGCGAAGATCAGGATCTCGCTGGCCAGGGTCGCCGACGGCAGCACCAGCGGCAGGCCGATCAGCACCGCGACCACCAGCCACGGCAGGGCGCGCGACTGGGTCTTGGCGAACGGCAGGGGATTTTTCTCGCTCATGTTCATGCTCTCCCGAACAGGCCGTAGGGACGGACCAGAATCACCGCCGCCATGGCGCCGTAGATCATCAGGCTGGCGCCTTGCGGCCAGAGGGTGGTCATCAGGCTCTGCACCACGCCCACCAGCAGGCCGCCTACCAGGGCGCCGCTGAACGAACCCATGCCGCCGATCACCACCACCACGAAGGCCACCCCGAGGATTTCCGGGCCGACAAAGGGCTGGGCGCCACGCAACGGCGCGAACAGCACCCCGGCGATCCCGGCCAGGGCCACGCCGAGGGCGAAGGTCATGGAGAACAGGCGGAAGATGTTGGTGCCCAGCAGCGACACGGTCTCGGTGCTTTCGCTGCCGGCGCGCACCAGGGCGCCGAAGCGCGTGCGCTCCAGCAGCAGCCACAGCGCCAGCCCCACCAGTGCCGAGAAGACGATGAGGAACAGGCGGTAGTAGGGGTAGACGAAGTCGCCGGCGATCAGCACGCCGCGCAGCAGTTCCGGCACCGCGACGCTTTTGCCGACGGGCCCCCAGATCAGCACGCTGGCTTCCTGGATGATCAGCGCGATGCCCAGGGTCACCAGGATCTGGAAGGTGTGGGGCAGGTGGTAGATGCGCTGGATCAGCAATCGCTCGATGGCCCAGGCCAGGGCCGCGACCACCAGCGGCGCGACCAGCAGCGCCAGCCAGAAGCTGCCGGTGAGGCTGACGGCGGTGTAGCAGATGTAGGCCCCGAGCAGGAAGAACGCGCCGTGGGCGAAATTGACGAAGTTCAGCAGGCCGAAAATGATCGTCAGGCCCACCGCGATCAGGAAGTAGATCATCCCCAGGCCGAGGCCGTTGAGGATCTGGAACAGGTAAAGATTGAGCATGCGGGTACCCTCGACAGGGGGCCGGCGACTGTCGTCGTCGGGCGGCCCGCTGCCTCTAGCCAGCGATGAAAAGGTCGGTCGGGGTCAGGCCAGGTTGCAGCCGGTGGCGCCGGCATCCGGGAACGAGCGCCCGGAACTGAGCACTTCGGCCAGGTCGTCCTTGTCGCGCATGCTGGCCGTGGCCTTGCCCTGCAGCAGGTAGTAATCCTTGATCACCTGGTGGTCGCCGGCGCGGATGCTTTCCTCGCCGGTCGGTCCCTGGTACGTCAGGCCTTGCATGGCCTTGGCCACGGTCGCGCCGTCGAAGCTGCCGGTGGCGACTATGGTGTCGAGCATGATCCTGGTGCCGATGTAGTCGGCGGCCAGCGGGTAGGTGGGGTTGATGCCGTACTTGGCCTGGGTCAGCTTGACCAGTTCGCGGTTGAGTGGGGTGTCGACCTGGTGCCAGTACTGCGCGCCGAGGTAGACGCCTTCGAGCACGTCGCTGCCCAGCTCCTGGAACTGGTCGAGCCCGGCGGACCACACCAGCAGCACTTTCATGCGTTCCTTGATGCCGAAGTTCACCGCCTGGCGCAGGGCGTTGGAGGACTGGCTGCCGAAGTTGAGCAGCACCAGCACGTCGGGTTGGGCGGCGATGGCGTTGGTCAGGTAGCCGGAGAACTCCTGCTCCTGCAACGAGTGATAGCTGTTGCCGACGTGCTCGATGCCATGCTCGGCACACACCTGTTTGGCGCCGGCCAGCAGCGCTTCGCCGAACACGTATTGCGGGGTGATGGTGTACCAGCGCTTGGCCTCGGGCAGGCGCTTGATCAGCGGCACCATGGTTTCGCGAATGGCGCCGTAGGTCGGCACCGACCAGCGGAAGGTCGAGGCATTGCAGTCCTTGCCGGTGACTTCGTCGGCGCCCACCGGGGTCATGAACACGCCGTTGACCTTGCCCACTTCCTTGGCCACCGCCAGCGCCGAAGACGACAGGGTGCAGCCCTGGAAGAATCGCGCGCCGTCCTGGGCAATCGCCTCCTGGACCTTGCGCACCGCCTTGCCGGCGTTGCCTTCGGTGTCGATCACCTTGTAGTTCAGCGGGCGGCCGAGCAGGGTCGGGTACTGTTCCACCGCCAGGCGCGAGCCCATGTCGGCGAACTTGCCGTAGCTGGCGAAGGCGCCGGACATCGACTTGAGCCCGTAGAAGGTAAAGGGTTCGGCGGCAAAGGCGTTGCGCACCCCCAGCGGAAGGCTGAGGGCTCCGGCAACGGTCAGACTGGCTTTCAACAACGTACGACGCTGCATGGGGTAACTCCCTGGTTTAGTTATTGGCAGGAGTGGCAATGGCAAAACGGCGCAGCAGCCTGTGTTCAGGCTTTGTTATTGGCGAAGCGGCGTGTGGCGGGTGCGGCGGTTATCAGTGGTGATCGAACTCCAGCAGGAAGTGTTGGGTGACCTCGCCCTCGAGGGCGCTCATATGGTGTTCGGCGTCGCACATGTGTTCGTGCATCAGCTGGCGTACCGCGGCTTCGTCCTCGGCTTTGAAGGCCAGCAACAGGCGCTTGTGGTAATCGAGGTTGGCGGCGTCGAACTGCTTGCGCTTGGGCTTGTAGGCCTTCTTCAGCACCACCAGGTCGCGCAGCAGGTCGTTGAGGAACTGCGCCATGAAACTCAGCAGCGGGTTGGGGCAGGCGCGGCCCAGCAGGTTGTGGAATTCCAGCTCGGCGATGCGCTGTTCGCGCTGGCCGGCCTCGCTGTCTTCCGGGGCGCTGCAGAAGTCGATATTGGCCTGCAGCGCCTCAAAGTCGTCGGCGCTCAGGCGGCCGATCACCGACACCGCCAGTTCCACCTCGATGACCTTGCGCAGCTGGTATACCTGCTCGCCGTCCATGTGTTGGAAGTGCAGGTAATTGCGCAGGGCGCGGCTCGCCGGCTCGGTGCCGGCCTGGTTCAGGTAGGCGCCGCCGCTGGGGCCGGTGCGGGTGTTGACCAGCCCTTCGACCTCCAGCGCCTTGAGCGCTTCGCGGGCCGAACCCTTGGAACACTGGAAGCTTTCCATCAGCTCGCGCTCGGTCGGCAAACGGTCGCCGGGACGCAGGGCGTTGATCACGATGGAGCGTTTGACCGACTCGACAATCACGTCGGAAAGCTTCTGGCGTTTGCGGCGAACAGGTCGTTTGAGCATGTTTTCGATTTATCGTATTAATGCGGATAAATAGTACTTAATAGGGCTGGACGCGGTGCGTCAATCATCCAGGGGACGAGCTGTCGTTTTCGATGCGGGAGGGTCGTAATCAGAACCCGGGCGAGTGGAGGCGAGACACTTGTCTTCGTCCTGTGCCTGACCTTGTCCAGCCACTAAGCTGATGGCAGGCCATGCAGCCATAGAGGGGAAGAACCCATGATCCTGTGCAAACGCGCCTACGAGCCGGCGAGCCCCGACGACGGTTATCGGGTGCTGGTGGATCGGCTGTGGCCGCGCAATTGTCGCAAGGAGCAGTTGCCGCTGGATGAGTGGTTGAAAGACCTGGCGCCGTCCACCGGATTGCGCCGTGCCTTCAAGTCCGGCGAGCTGGATTTCGCCACCTTCCGCAACCGTTACCGTCAGGAGCTGACGGCTCGCCCCGAGCATTGGTGGGCGTTGCTGGAGCGCGCGCAAAAGGGCCGCTTGACCCTGGTGTACTCGGCCCACGATGAAGCGCACAACAATGCCCGGGTGCTGGCCGAGTGGCTGGAAGACGAGCTGGACCGCCAGGGCGAGGGGAGTTCGCCGGTGTGTTACGCGCAGGAATTCCCCGAGCAATAGGCCTCATCTTCTCGTGCCGGGCTGTCGTCAGGTATTAGACTTCGCTCCCCCTCGAGCGAAAGCAACCAATAGGAACATTCATGCATCTGGTCTTTTCCTGGAACTACCTGTTCTCGATGTACAGTCCCGAATGCAGGGTAGAGGGCGCTGGTTCATTCGCCGAACAGTTGATGTGCGATGTCCTGATGGATGACGGTGGAGTATCTCGCGAGACGACCCTGGAGTGGATCAGGGAAGGTATCGCGCGTACTGAGCGGGTCCGCGCGGGAATACTCGAGTCGACTGACTGGTATCGCGAATGCTGGGGGGCGGATATCAGAGCCGAGGAGGTGCGTGTCTGCTCCCTGCTGGACGAAAGCTACTGCGCGGTCGTTGCGCTTGAGTCGTTCTTGCAGTTGTTGGTCGAATGGATGGCCTTCCTTGAGCGTCATGCTTTTGAAGAAGTACGCCCTGTCATCACCGATTGAGGTAATGCGCTACTGGCAGAGCCCGTGGCCTGATGAGTATGGCTGGAGTGGGTGGCTTACGGCTTCTTCAACATCACATAGGCCTCGCCACCACGCCGGTCGTGCATCAGCAGGAAGGTCTGCTTGTCGAGGGTGATTTTCACCGGCAGGTCCTGCGCCACCGGGGTGCTGGAGAACTGCTCGGCAATCTTGAGAAATTGCGCGGTCAGGGTCTTGTCCCGTTGTGACGGCGTGGTCACCGCGCATTGCTTGCCTTTCTGCACCTGGACCCCAAGGCTGTGGTCTGGCCTCAGCCCCATCCGCGCATACCCGGCATCGTCCAGCCTGGTGATGCCATAGGCTTTGGCCGCGCTGTCGGCCCCGGCGAAGGAAGGCGCGGATTTCAGGCAGATATCGCGAAAGGCCAGCACGCCTTCGGCGATGGCCGCCGGTTCCTTGTCGATGACTTCGGGCGGGCTGGCACAGCCGGCCAACAGGGCCAGGGCCAGGCTCAGAGGGCTCAGGATCGTGCGGTTCATCGGACCTCCCAGGCATTCGCGGGGCATGCTTATAGCCTAGCCAAGCTTCTGCCTGTGGGGGACCTGGGTGACGGGAGCCTTATAGGCGTCGCTGAAAGAAGCGGCTCAGTTGAACCCGACCGACCATCGGTTCACCGTTTCCGGCTCATGGCGCTGGCTCGGGTCGGTTTCGTAATTGCACTGGGGCCCGCTGCAGGCGTGCTCCAGGGTGATCGGCGCCTTGAACTCCAGGTGGAACTTGCTGGGTTCCGGCTCCGCCGCCGGGCCGGCCGTTGCCTCTGCCAGGGTGGGTGCCGGGTAGCTCAGGTCCAGGCCTTCGGCCTGTGCCGGCAGGGCCAATACACAGAGCACAAGGCTCGCCAGGAGGGTTTTGTCGCTGGACATCATGGGTACCGCGTTTGCACAAAAGGGTTGCCGAGTATAACGAGCGTCTCCATGGAAATTTAAGCCGAAGGCTCTATTACGGGGCTTGTGCGGCAATGGGTCGCGGTTGGCGCCTCGCAGCATGAAACATTTGTCATGGGCCGCCGGCGCCGCCAACCCCTACACTGGCTTTCACCTCCATGGCTCACGGACACCCCCATGACGGCAGCAGCGGCGGCAAGCATCCTCGAAACGGTCGAAGGCCAGCGCCTCAATGGCCCGGCGGGCGAACCCTGGCGCGAGTGGGGGCCGTACCTGAGCGAGCGGCAGTGGGGCACGGTGCGCGAGGACTACAGCGCCGATGGCGATGCCTGGGCCTACTTGCCCCACGACCATGCCCGCAGCCGTGCCTACCGCTGGGGCGAGGACGGGCTGGCGGGGTTCTCCGACAAGGCCCAGCACTGGTGCCTGGGGCTGGCCCTGTGGAACGAGCGCGACAGCATTCTCAAGGAGCGCCTGTTCGGCCTGAACAACGCCGAAGGCAATCACGGCGAAGACGTCAAGGAGCTGTATTTCTACCTCGATGGCGTGCCCAGCCATGCCTATATGCGCATGCTCTACAAATACCCGCAGGCGGCCTTTCCCTATGAAGACCTGCTGCGGGAAAACGCCCGGCGCGGCCTGGACGATACCGAGTATGAAATCCTCGACACCGGGGTGTTCGAGGACGATCGCTACTTCGACGTGACGGTGGAATACGCCAAGCACGCGGTCGACGACATCTTCATGCGGGTCACGGTGCACAACCGCTTCCACCAGCCGGCGCGCCTGCGGGTCTTGCCCCAGGTCTGGGCGCGCAATACCTGGAGCTGGGGCGGCGATTCGCGCAAGCCGAGCCTGCGCCTGGAGGGCGAGCAACTGCTGGCCCTGCATCCGCGCTGTTCGCCGATGCAGGTCACGGCCTGGGGGCCGGAGCCTTGCGAGTGGCTGTTCTGCAACAACGAAACCAACTTCCCGAAGCTCGATGGCCTCGCCACGCCCGGCCCGTTCAAGGACGGGATCAACGACTACCTGCTGGGAGGCGCCAGCACCGCCATTGCCCGCGACGGCGGGACCCGCGCTGCGGCCCACTTCAGCCTGGAGCTGGCCGGGCTGGAGAGCAAAAGCCTGTATCTGCGCTTCGCCCCGGCCGGTTCGGCCCAGGTCAGCGCCCGAACGCTGTTCGAGCAACGACGGGCCGAGGCCGACGAGTTCTACGCCGCGCTGCAACAGGGCATCGCCGATGCCGACGCGCGTAATGTGCAGCGCCAGGCCCTGGCCGGGCTGCTGTGGTCCAAGCAACTCTACGATTTCGACGTCAACCGCTGGCTCGATGGCGACCCTGGCCAGCCCGCGCCACCGGCGCCCCACGCCCACCTGCGCAACAGCCATTGGCGGCACCTGGCGAACTTCGACATCGTGGCCATGCCCGACACCTGGGAATACCCCTGGTACGCCTCCTGGGACCTGGGTTTCCAGGCGGTGGCCCTGGCCTTGATCGATCCGGGCTTCGCCAAGCACCAGCTGTTGCTGCTGGTCAAGGACCGCTTCATGCACCCCAACGGGCAATTGCCGGCCTACGAGTGGCGCTTCGACGACGCCAACCCGCCGGTGCACGCCTGGGCCAGCTGGCGGGTGTACCAGCGGGAAAAAGCCCTGACCGGCCAGGGCGACATGGACTTTCTCGAACGGATCTTCCACAAGCTGCTGCTGAATTTTTCCTGGTGGGTCAACCGCAAGGACGCCGAGGGGCGCAACCTGTTCCAGGGCGGTTTCCTCGGCCTCGACAACATTGCGCTGTTCGACCGCTCGGCGCCCTTGCCGCTGGGTTACACCCTGGACCAGGCCGACGGCACCGCCTGGGTCGCGGCCTACGCCCTGGACCTGATGCGCATTGCCCTGGAACTGGCCAGGCGCAACCCGGTGTATGTGGATATCGCGGTGAAGTTCTTCGAGCACTTCCTGTACATCGCCGGGGCCATCAACCGGCTGGACAACAGCGACGCAGGGCTGTGGGACGAGCAGGACCGGTTCTTCTACGATGTGCTGCATCGCCCCGACGGCGGCAACGAACCGCTGCGCCTGCGCTCCATCGTCGGCCTGATGCCGCTGTTCGCCGTGCAGGTGCTGGAGCAGCATGAACACGAATGCCTGCCGGGGCTGCGTGAGCGCTTGTTGGGGTTTATGCACCATCGGCCGGACCTGGCCAGCCTGGTGTCGCGCTGGAACGAACCGGGGCAGGGCAATCGCCTGTTGCTCGCACTGCTGCGCGGCGAGCGCACCAAGGACCTGCTCAAGCGCATGCTTGACGAGGCGGAGTTTCTCTCCGAGTTCGGTATCCGCTCGCTGTCCAGGGTCTTCGCCGAACAGCCCTTCGCCCTGCAGGTCGACGGTCATCAGTTGCGCGCCCGTTACGCGCCGGCCGATTCCGACTCACGGCTGTATGGCGGCAATTCCAACTGGCGCGGGCCGCTGTGGATGCCGATCAACTACATGCTGATCGAATCGTTGCGCGAGTTTCATCGCTACTACGCCGACAACTTCTCGGTGGAGTACCCCAGCGGTTCCGGCTACCTGGCATCCCTGGAGGAAGTCGCCGACAGCCTGGGCCAGCGCTTGACCCGCCTGTTCCTGCGCGACGAGGACGGGCGGCGCCCATCGATGTGCGCCTACGCGCAATTGCAGGCCGATCCCCGGGACCGGGTTCTGCTGCTGTTCCATGAGTACTTCCACGGCGACACCGGCCGCGGCCTGGGGGCCAGCCACCAGACCGGCTGGACGGCGCTGGTGGCGTTGTTGTTGCAGCCCGGGGCCTAGTCAGCAACACCGACGGGCGAGGAGGCTGGTGGGTTAACTAAAGGGACTTTTGTCGAGAAAGGCGTAGCCGCTGCGCGTCCGTTTGAGCAAAAGTAACTGAAAGACCTGGCCCGCTTGGGGCTGATAACGATGAGTCGTTATGGATGTTTGTCTCTGGGCTTCTCAAATGTGATGCAGGTTTTTGTAGCTATATGGGAGCGGGGTTTTTGTGAAGATCGATACGCGGATTTCTATTGTTAATGGCGA
>Ga0066464_1000087_pt1 | contig 47350 bp, 47 predicted proteins | sample LakWasMe94_HOW11_2_FD_59583 | JGI IMG/M metagenome (GOLD analysis project Ga0066464, IMG submission 59583) | Freshwater sediment methanotrophic microbial communities from Lake Washington under simulated oxygen tension - Sediment Metagenome 94_HOW11 | ecosystem: Environmental > Aquatic >...
TCGCCGTCTGCACCAGGATGGCAAGGCATCGCCAATGACTGGGCCTCGGACAAGGAGGCTTTCAAGCAGGTGCCTTGGGGCAAGGCGATGATGTGGATATTCCTGCTCAGCGACACATTTATATTCACCTGTTTCTTGACCGGCTACATGTCGGTTCGCATGACCATCACCACGGCCTGGCCAAACCCCAGTGAAGTGTTCGCCTTGACCATCGCCGGTCGAGAAATCCCGCTGATTCTGATCGCCATCATGACGTTTGTGCTGATCAGCAGCAGCGGCACCATGGCCATGGCCGTGAACTATGCCTATCGCCGTGATCGCGCGAAAACCACCGCCCTGATGTTGGCGACCGCTGCCTTGGGCGTGACCTTCGTCGGCATGCAGGCATTTGAATGGAGCAAGCTCATCGCAGAAGGGGTACGTCCCTGGGGGAACCCCATGGGAGCGGCGCAATTTGGCGCCAGCTTTTTCATGATTACCGGTTTTCACGGCCTGCACGTGTCCATCGGCGCCCTCTACCTCAGCATCGTGGCGAGGAAAGTACTGCGGGGAGATTATGAGCGCTCCGGAAACTATCAAAACGTCGAGATAGCCGGGCTGTACTGGCACTTCGTGGATTTGGTGTGGGTGTTTATTTTTGCGTTTTTCTACTTATGGTAAGTCCGGGACGCTGTTCATGAAGGGGAGAGCAGGATCCGCAGAGGAGCACTGATGATGGCGCATGCTCAAGGTCAGCAACATCCGATCAGCCTGTACCTGAAAATCTGGGGGCTGTTATTCGTCCTCAGTACCCTGTCGTACCTGGTCGATTACTTTCACTTCCACGGCTACCTTCGCTGGGCCCTGATCATCACCTTCATGTTGCTGAAGGCCGGTTTGATCGTCTCCATCTTCATGCACATGGCCTGGGAACGATTGGCCATGGTCTACGCCATCCTGGTGCCACCGTTGTGTTTGCTGGTGCTTGTCGGACTGATGGCCACCGAGGCGGACTATGTGTTTCTCAGCCGGGTGATTTTCTTCGGTCAATAGGAAACGCCCGGACGACCTTGAGCCTCCGGGGACTGATCGGCAACCAATGCCGTTATATCGTTCGTTTGAACTGATGCCACCTGTGCAGCCAGGCGACTGTCCAGTGAGGGGCTGCCGTGCCCGTACCGGCGATCTTCAGCAGTGGATGGTGTCCGATAACCCCGTCCAATACCGGCTCCTGGTTCGGCTCGACGTCCACAAAGAAAATGTGTTTTCCCTCTTCTACCACCTGTTTAAAACTGCGGAAGTGAGCGTTTGGCACCTGAATACCAAAAAAACCGCCTTCCCAGATGCAGAAGCCGAATACAACAACGGCGAGAAAGATAAAAGGCATCCAGCCTGCGACGGATTCGGTCCAGCCCAGCCAGTAGGCGCCGCCAAGGACCAACGCGGCGAGTGGCAAACCGATCACCGCACCGATTTCGCCAGAGTGAACGACATCCTGCTCCATCAACGAGTTGATCTCGTGCAGGTGATGTTGTTCAACATCAGCCACATGTTCGCTGAGCACATGGATTTGTTCGGAATTGATGCCGTTGGCTTCCAGTTCATTTTCAACGGCTTCAAGGTCGTCGAGATTGTCACTGATGTAATAGTGTCGATTCATGCCACACCTCCCATCCCGTGCTTGCCGTAGACCTCCTTTGTCTTGCAGCTGTTTGCCGGAATTTGCAGTCGGTATCGGTACCCGTGGGCAACGCTTCTCACTTCGTTCAAGCCATGAAAAGTATAGCACTGCATGGCGTGCGGGCAGGGTAGGGCATCGGGCCGGCTGGCCTTGCGGCAGGCTCGCGGGACTGCAAATTCAGGGCACAAAAAAACCGGTCACTTGGACCGGTTTTTTGTGTTTCTGCATCTCCCGTCAAAATCATCCTGACGTGAGACATAAATTCGATTGGAGCGGGTGAAGGGAATCGAACCCTTAATGGACACAGAGGTAGGAATGTCGTGTAGGTGTGTAGGTGCTCTGACAGCAATCCCCCTGGAATCGTTGGCCACAAGGTTGTGATGCTTCTACGCTGTCTTGACTCACATTGTGACTATTGAAGCGCAGACCTTCCATCGGCCCCTCATGATCCTCCAAGCTCAAAAATAGGGGCGTGAGCTCAGCTCTCCAGCTCTCTATCCGGTAGCCGATGGCCCGCTGGCAATACAAGAAATTTTCAAACCCAGCAACGCCTGCCTCTGGACTCAAGAGAAGGCAGTTAGGGGCGAAGGCCATGTTGATATAATCACCTGTGCTCTCAGCTGCAAGCTTGGTCTAGCACCTACCAGAGAGCGCTTTGGTCAGGAGATACTCCTTCTCGACTGCTCTCGGGCCGCTTGTATGTGCGCATCGGTTGGAGTGGCCACCGTCTTGGTGCAGGTCGATATCCTGAAACTCAAATGCAACGATCAAGGCTCGGTGGGGGAGGCTAGTACCAGGACGAGTTTCGATGCACTGGAAAGTGCTGGGAGCTCTTTCAGAGGCTCCTGAGACCTTTTGAAGGCTCACAGAGATATCTGACTACTTGGCCCAGCTCTGCTTTGCTCAGTGCGCGTGTCTTAGCTGTATTGAATATGCTCATGTCGTGTCTCCTGTCTCTATGCCTAAGCAGATGACTCCAGTATGGAAGCGATGAGATTGGTGTGACACGACACGCACCCGACAGTCCCTCGACCCTACGTCTTCTTCTCTTTTGCTCTCCAGTCCTCGGTATAGAGAAGTTTATCGCGGTTTAGCTGCAATACCATTTTGGTTTTCAGGGTTTGCTGAGTCACGCTGCTGAATTTCTTCGCCTCATCAAAAGCTAGGAAGATTTGTTTTTGTTTGAAAGAGGCCAGGATTCGAATAATGTGCTCGGTGGCGGCAATTTCAATGTTTTTGTAAATCATCGAGTCATGGATTACGAAAGGCAGGCGCGTTAGCGAAAGCATTGAAAGGTCAAATCCAACTAGGCCTGCATATGACTTGCCTGTTCCAGTATCCATAGGGGAATTAAAGCTGTAAGAATTGGCCTTTTTAAGGCGAAGCTGTGACGGTTTGCGCTCAGGGCCGTAAACCAGGTTGTTGAATTTCTCAAGCTTCTGATTGATTACAGCTTCAATCTCAAGGAAGATTTTGTCATAGATAGCGTCTAAGCGGGTTTTGGAGGCCGTTTCACTATCTTCAATAGAGGCCTTCTGCTCGAAGAACTTATTTTCCTCGTTGGCCTTGTCAGTGACTTCTTTGAGTTCAAAGACTTTCGCAAATAGATCTGTGGGAGTACCTTTGGCCTTAAGCGTTAGCTTTATTTGTTGGTCAAGGTCGGTGATGGCTGCAGCGATCTTAGATTCGTTCGCAATCAACAGTTCATGCTCAGTTTTGAGTTCCTTACTGACCAGTTTGCCAATTTTCGCGTGGAATTGCTCTACCAATTCAAGGCGTTCCAGATTGGCCTCTGGGAAGAACTCAGCAACGAGGGCTATATTCGCAGTGAGGCGAGAGGTTACTCCGGAGATGTCTTTCTGAAGCTTTTCTCTTCTAGCGGAAATAAGGTTTTTCTTATTTATCATCTCATTTTTGGTTTGCTGGATGGCTCTTAACTTATCGTCAAACAGGGCTTCGTATGCAGTGATGGCGCCTGCGAAATTATCCTTGATGTCGCTGATTGCTTGCGCATTGGTTTTAATGAGCTGCTTGTTGGATTTGTATTTGGTCATCGTGATCCGTGGAATGATGTCCGCAGTCATCGACTTATTCATTAGGCTTTTTTTGTCTTGCAAGGCCTGAAGTACGGCCCGCTCCACGGAAACATCACCGGTGCGCTCAAATAGATCGAGCAGCCTGGCAACTCCGGCGCTGAGTTTTTCTTTTGGGTTGCCCGCCAACGGGTGATCCGGATCCGCTTCGCCCTTATTCCATATTCGAGCAAATGGCCCAACGATGGAACGGAAGGAACTATCTAGTTCAGACAGATCGTAGAGGCTCTTGAGCTTTTCCCTATACGCTTCGACTGATATCTCGTCCTGTTTTACATGATTGGAGTCGCAGACATCAACAACCTCTGGTTGCTTCGTAGACCTAGTGACAAATAGGGGAGTGCTACCAAATTCAAATGTGATTTCGTAAGAGTGGTGGCCAAGAAAACTGATAGCCCCAGCGTCGTCGTCCAAGAGGCTGTCGCCGCCCATTGCGAAGTCGATTACAAGTAGGGCTGAAGATTTGCCAATTGAGTTCTTGGCTTCGTCATCTCCAAGGATAACGTTTAGCCCGGCATGGAATTCAATAGTATTCTGATTGAATAGGTTGCACTTTATCTGTTTAAGCATATTCAATCACTCCAGATCCATCTTGGATGTCCAGGTATCCGAGAAAAAATAAGACATCCATGGCTGCAATAAACTCTGAGGCATCCAGGAAGTCGTCTTTTGTCCTGAGTAGAGCATCGACTACCGTCTCTCCAGGCGCTTTGTCAGAAAGTATCGCAAGCATTTTGAAAATCGTTGACTCTTCAAGCTTTGTGAATTTGCTAGGGACTAACATCGAATACCTCACAATTCTGCACGAAAAATGACGTCAAAACTCTTGAGGCATCGATTGACTTGCCAGTTCTAGTGCTCATCCATTCAGCAATGTATTTGAAGACGAGGTCTTTGTTTTCTGGGTTTATTTTGTGCATCTCCCAGAAATAACTATTGACCTGATTTTGCAGTATCTTTACGGTGGATTGGTCTCGCATCTCTAACAGTCGCATTTCTTCGCGAATGGAAACGAAATAGTCAACCACGTCGTTGCGAATGTTTCGCTTAAGGAAGTTACTGGCGCCTGTTTTCAATTTGTCGCTCAGTTTCTTAGCATCAAGCTCAAGCTCAAGCTCTAGGCCTAACGTGTCAGTGTCATCGATTTGCAAGCTGGTAATGACTTCAAGTATTTCTTTTACTTCTTCTTTCAATGTGTGCTCGGCAATTGCTTTTCTTGCAGTCGCGTCTCTAATGAAACCATCCTTGATAGCCCGGATGTGCTTGTATTCTTCGATTTTGAAGTCTTTATCGAATTTCGTGTGGCAGGTAGGGCAAAGGCATATCAAGTTTTCTAGGCCGTTGATGTCTGCTGGCATGAGAGTGCCAGTTAAAGCTAGTTCTTGAGCGGCTGTTGGGTTGAGAGGGTAAATATGTGCAAGTTCATATCCTTTGGAGGTCTTGGAGCCGACTTTCTTGAAAAGGATTGGTTGTGTACAAAGAGGGCAGGCGCCTCCCGTCTCTCCGTAAAAAATACTGTGCTCTTCAGGGTGATACTTTACCCGGTCATTTGCCATGTTTAGCCTTCAAACCTAGATTATTTGCGCACCCGTTCCAGTCGAGTGTTGCCCTGTCTTGGCTACTTGTTGAGTGGAAGAAGTGGAAGGCGAGAGGCCCGCTGAGGCGATAGCGAATGCCTACCTGTAGTTGGAATCTCATTGAAGCGCATGCAGGTGTAGCCATGGTCGCGTCCGACGACAGCGGCGGGACGCTAACGTGATCTACCTGTTCTCGACTCCACATTCCCTGTGCCTTACTTCCACTTCGTGTGCCGAAACATACCATTTCGCCATCATCGCCGGTATAGCCGAATCGTGAACTCTGGATGGATGGATGGCTGGGCGGGAGGTAGCGTGATAAGCGATTAGGATGTGACGTATGATCGGGAAAATTGGCAATGACAAGCATGGATTGATGCTCAAGTGCCTTTCATGAATCTGGAACACCATCAACCCAGACCGCCGCCCTAAGTGGGAAAAGCAGCGTGAGCGCCAGTTCATCGAGGCTGAACAGCCTCAAGACGCTCAGGGTGACGCCGGAGGGTGGCATGTCCATCGATCCTGAGGAGATTCGCGATCACGTCATAGAGTCTCGGGAGCGACTGAAGCATTTCGTCCGCAAGCCATGACCAGCAGCTCAGTCATGATCGACTTCAGAATGTGTCATGCCTGGACAAGCTTGGCACCGCACAGAGGCCTCACTTCCCAGGCGTGGTGGTGGATGAGTAAGCTTCCACCGAACAATTGATCTCATCCCTCCAATGACTGACAGGCTACAAAATGGACTTACTTACGCCTCTTTTCGATCAAGACAAGCTTCATCAGCACTTCAAGACGATTTCTGATGGACGAATTGGCCGCCATTACCAGCGCGATGAGATTCTGCGGTGGCTAGAAGGTTTTCCAGACAGGGATAACAAGTTCGTCAAAGAGTTTCAGACGACCTTCAACTCAAGCTTTTGGGAGATCTATCTGTATGCTTTTTTTCGAGAGTACGGCTTTTCGTTTGACTGGACTCATGCTGCACCTGACTTCTTGGTTACAGCGGGCGACACGACGTTTGCAGTGGAGGCCACGACAGCAAACCACGCTGCCGATGGGACGCCGGAGTGGGGTGAACCCCTGACACCAGAATTCTTCGATAACGTCGACTTCAATGAGCTCAACAGAATCGCGATCATCCGCCTGGCCAACGCTTTCATGAGCAAGTCCAGTAAGTACCTGGACAAATACGCGAACCATGTTCATGTGAAAGGGCGTCCGTTCGTTCTCGCAGTGGCGCCGTTCGAGCAGCCTGGATTCAATCTTCAGTCATATCGGGCCATCGAAGCATTGTTGTTCGACCACTACGTAGACGAGGCTGAATACAAGGCGAATCCGGAGCGTTTTCCTGACGGCCCCTTGGTCAAATCCTTGGGCAGTGTGGAGAAGGACAATGGTGCTGAAATCGAATTGGGATTATTCCAAAGTCCGCGATTCCGCCACATCAGCGCGGTGATCTTCAGCCACTTGGCGACCTGGGGGAAGGTGGACGCTATGTGCGGAAATCCAGATGCATTCATAAGCTCAATTTGGCTTACCCCTCAGGGTATGAAGCCCACCCTCACTCGAGCTAGCGAATGTACCGAGACGATTACTGATGGCCTCCGGATTTACCACAATCCATACGCAACGAATCCTTTGCCGCTAGGGGTATTTCGAACGGAGGGAGTAGTGCAGTTCTGGGGAGATCATGAGACTCACTCACTGCGCCAGGAGCAGGCTGAAAACTGCCTACAATCCCGGACAGCAATGACGTTTCTCAAGGGCAAAGACAGCGACTTCGAGGAGAAGACTGTTCCTTAGCCGATCACCCAATGCAGGGGGATCCAACCTTTAGCATGGCGCGGATAGTGGGGCTCCGAGGCTCCTTTAGTCATTTACCAATATGCCACATGCGCCCAACAGTGCTTGTCGGCAGCCCAAGCTTCTTACTGACCTCCACCTGAGAGAGGCCAGCCTCCTTCAACTCCCGAATCGCCTTGAGCTTCTCCGCCGCAGCCACCTGCCCTGGCGGAGGCAACTTTCTAGGTTCGGCAGGCAATGTCTCGTCCAGAAGACCCTGAATCTGTAGTTCGCCGAGCGTCTCAATCAAGAGCGAGCGAGGCGTCTTGCCTTCATTCGCTGCCGCTATCAACGTGAAAAATGAAAGAGGCGTCACGCCCAGGGCCTCAGCTAGGTCAGCTGTTAGGTCAACGCTGGCCGACGTCGTAGATGCCTCCAAGCGGCTGATGTGAGCCTGGTCAGCTTGGCTTTGGAGGTCTGATTGCGACATGCCCCGCCGAACTCTGAGCCACTGCAACGTTGCAGCGTATGCCTTCCGCAAGGACATCCAGACACCCTCTCATAAAAAGAGACGGTATGCCGGGTTTGATCGATCCCATTCAAATGTATATAGTCATTGTGTGGGATGGTTGATTTGTCCCCGGTTGGCAAGCACCAGACGAAGGGTCTTTGCCTTGTTGTCGCCTAAGGAGCCCAATTGACAAGTAATTATCTTGAGCACGATCCGCCGCCAGAGAGCCGAGTCTCACATGCCGGTACGTACCTTTCTCGTACCGAAATCGAAGAAATGGTGACCGAGCGTTTTCCGAACAAGGCGTATTGCCTTGTAGAAGACTGGCTCATTTTTCACGTCGACGAACCGGCTGAATCCCTGGCAAGGGTGCGCGCGCAAGGCCTACAGCCCATGTTCATGTATTCGCACTGTGTGCTTTGGGATGGGCATGGCCGGTTCACACCGGGAAGTTGGGTGCGCTCGACTTTGTGTGTTTCGTTCGATGACGTTTGCCTATTTGAAACTAGGAACACGGTTTACGTACTCGTCGGCCAAGGTAGCGAGATGACTGCATCGCTCAAGACAATATTCGCTTTATGTTAACTGCCGATCTCGTAACTGAGACCGATGAGGTGAGATTCACGATGTTCCGTACAAGCATGGAAGACCAAGCTGGCTTTGCAGGTATGTTTGGCGATGGCCTCGCACATTGGCATTCAGTATCGCGTGGGCTGCCCACCCACTGGTATCACGTCAGTATCAAACGTCGACATGAGGATCGCTTCTTCCCCTACGAAGAATTTCTCAATGACGAACCTCGCTTGGTGCAACTCCTTTGCTCCCAAGGTGAAGACCTTATTATCGAAGAGGTGCAGGTAGTAACGCCGCGTCGGATGAACCAGCAGGGTTGGCGCATGGAAAAGCTCAAGGTTCTGTCGATGGGTTTTGACGGTGCAGAGGTGCCTGTGTGTATTTTGGAAGTCGAGAACGGTCGTTTTTATACCGACTCCTTTGAATCTGACTTTCGCCCTCAATCGCTCACAGGACTGAAAGAGTTGTACCGTTTTTCAGAGCCTGGGGACGTCATAGATCGAGTTACAGGACTGTAGGTGCATAGACATGACCCAGCCCAATTCAGTGGTTATCGACTTCCATACCAAACGATACTCAGACTTCGATCTTCTCCGCATTGCACGGGCGGTCGGTCAAGGCTATTCGGCACTTGTGACTGCATACCTAGTGAACGTTCATATCCACGCGTCCAGTGCAGTGGGCGTGGTCTTCGGTCACCTCAACCCTGGCCCTTACGGACGTTATTCGGATGGCCATCTCATCCGTACATCAGACATACAGAATGTGGAAAAAGAAGGGAGGTTTTGGGTCATCACGGCTGTGAACTCCCGGTACGTTGTGGTCACTTTCAGGCGAGATTTCGGACGTCGCAGCCTGCGGGAATTTCAACGTCTTTCGAAAAATCACTACGTCCCCACCTGACCGCCTGTAATGAGTTTAAACCTGCGCCTGGGAAGGAGCCTATTCGTGCCTTGTTGCAGGAGTAGCACTAGGAGAGAGGCATGTGTTTTTTTACGCGGCGCATCAGATTTTTTTTCAACGACGATAGGCAGGCGTCTGAGCGCGTCAGAGAGCAGGAATTCGTCAGCGCAGTCAATCGACTGAAAACTCTTCGGGTGACACCAGAGGGTGGCATGTCTATCGATGCCGAAGAGATACGTGAGCAAGTGATTGCGGCTCGTCATTCGCTCAAGCATTTCGTGCGATAGCCATAAGTCTCCGTTGACGGGCAATGCGCTCGATCATCTTTGAGATTCACTCTGTGTTAGCCGCGCCTGCGGCTCGAAGATGCGATAGCAGGAACGCGATTGCGGCATAGCCGTGGGCATCGAGGGTTATGTGCAAGAACCTACAATGCTGCGAGGGCGAGTGAGTCGTTCGCATATGGTGGAGCATGAAATCTGTCACATCGAGGGCGGAAAACGCGGTACTCATCAAGGAATTTATTCGTGCAGGCGAAGCGCTTGGGCTCGATGACATTGAGCTATCGGCGATTTTGGACGATCACGTTTTCACGATAATGCTTATACGCCAGGGAAATCAGCTACTCCAACTTGGGCCCGAGGCCAGGAGTCGAGCCCTACTTTTGATTCATTTGCATCAGTCACTACTCGCAGTGTTAGGCAACGAGCAAAATGCACGGAACTGGCTATGCAGCCATAACAATGGTCTGCGTGGTCGTCCATGTGATCTCATCACATTCCACGCGGGACTTGAGCAAGTCGTTCAGTATCTAGCCGCTAATCGCGCGTTCATCTAACTCGTCCGCTTAAGCCTGTCAGGTACCGATGCTTTACGGCTACACATCGCTTTGAATTCGATTTCTGTGGTGACACAAAAAATATTTCTTAGATCAGCTCAAGGTTTCTTAAAACGATCCGTTGGTCATCTATATGCACGTGATGAGCAAAATGCCTGTAACCATCCTCGTTTAAGGAAACCCATGTCTTCCATTTTTTTGCGTAACGCAGATGACGAAATCTCAGACTCCGGTATTCAAATGCCTCGGCGCTCCATGGCTACCTCAGTCCACCATTGCCCTATTGACGTCTTGGCTCGCGGATTCGAAAACTACCAAGCGGATCCTACAAATGCCCATGACCAGTATCCGTGGGCTGCACGATTTGTTTTGGGTATCCCGGTTCCTTCTTGGCAGCGTGGACTGGTGTGGAATGCAGGGCAGAAGTCTCGATTCATTCTCGCAGTGTGGTCAGGCGCAGATCTGGGGAGTTACATCACCAATTCTTGGTGCGGTTATGCAGATGTTGGGAAGTCCTTGGCAGAGAACAGTCAAATTCTTCTAGACGGGCAGCAACGGTTACACAGCCTTGAGGAGTTTTTTTTGGATCGTCTGGCCGTTCCGGATGCTCAAGGGCAGCCAAGGGTGTGGTCAGAGATTGGCACTCTCGAGCGCAAGCGCTTCCTTTCTACAATCTTTGCACATTCAAGCGTCTGCTCTGACGACGAGCTTGCTTTGCGCAAGACGTACGATCTTTGCGCCCTCGGTTTAGCGCCTCGGACTCACGAACAGCGCACTGCTTGTTAGCCACCGCATGCTCAATTGTTCGGGCATGTCCCGATGTGGATGGCTGGCGTAAACCAAGTCCTGTCCGCTCGCTCCTTCGGGCTTCGATCCTTCAAGCCAATAACTGTTGGCCTGCGCTCCGAGCGATCCTCTGGGAGAACGACCTTCTTCATATTAGTCACGCTACATGATTTCCCAGCGATGTCGTATCCTCGATTCGCTGGCTTGATCAAGGACGCGTGGCATGCCCAAGATAAAACCGTTGGATATGAAACTGCTGGATCTCCTCTTCGAAATGGATGGGGGGTATGTGTTGGACTTCTCGAATCGTACATTCGGCCAGTTCTTCCTTGGAGAGCTGGAGATCGATATTGATGATCCGCTCTTCGCTGCGGATGGTACGTCCAAGGCCAGGCGCCTTCGTAGTTTCTTAACGCTTGCGGATACGCCAACCTGTGTGCGAGCGCTGAAAGCTCTGTGGCAGTATCGCCAAGGAACCCTGTCCAACCAGCGCAGAGATGAGACTGTGGTGAATGCAGAGGGGCGGTTCTTGACCTTGATCCATGGCTTGGAGTCTGGCTCCCAAAGTAGCGACGTCGCGGGCGATCCCTTCGCTGCGGTGCGGCATGTCAGCATTGATCAGGCGGCTCAGCTGAAGCAGGCTCTACTGGATATTCATAAGCTCGCGCCTCAGGCTCGTGGATACGCGTTTGAGACTTTTCTGCAACAGCTATTCGAGGCCTCCAATCTTCAACCCCGTGCTTCGTTCCGCAATACCGGTGAGCAGATAGACGGGAGCTTTCAGTGTCGCAGGGATATCTACCTCGTCGAGGCGAAGTGGGTGGTCAATCCTGTTGGCGCAGGAGAGCTCCATATTCTTCAAGGCAAGATAAATGAAAAAGCCGCTTGGACACGAGGAGTATTCATCAGCTATTACGGCTTCACGGACGTTGGGCTGGAAGCGTTCGGGCGAGGCAAAAGTCTGGTGTGCATTTCAGGTAAGGATATTAATGATGCCTTGGAAAAGCAGATACCTTTCGCAGACGTCATTGACCGGAAGGTGCGAGCAGCCGCCGAGACTGGCTCAGTATTTGTTCCGGTGAGCGAACTATTCTAGGCAAGGGAATCTATCTCAATCCTCGGGTGCGAAATTGCACTGCACTTGACCACCCGTTCGCATTTGACCTGACCACCACACGCGTAGAGACAGCGGGCAGTGAGCGGTCAGAAGCAAACTGACGGGATCCCTGTAACCGGGCCACTCTACAAACCTTCTAGAACATTTATTCCAAAATAGCCTAATGGAAATTGCATTGCTCGTGGAAATTCAAGTCCGTACCGCCATACTAAAAGCTTTCCCGCTATAAATAAAATCGGTGGAAAGCATGAGTTACATCTACTCAGAAACAAGTAGAGGCTTTGTATATTTGCTTATTAACGAATCAATGCCAGGATATGTAAAAATTGGGCAAACAGAATGCAATCCATTTGTAAGAGCACGCGAGCTGTTCACCACTGGAGTTCCAACACAGTTTATTGTTGCTCGAGCATGGTTTGTCAATGATAGAACGAAAATAGAAAGACTTTTGCATGATGCTTTTGATTCTTGTAGGGTTGAAGCTGGGAATAGAGAGTTTTTTAGGGTTGACCCACACGTGGCAGAAGATGTTATCTTTCAGTTGATTTCTAAATTTTTAGTTAGAGAAGTTCATGAGAGTGCGGAGGATATTGAAAGGCTGACGTCTGAGGTAATGCATTATCATACCCAGGCCAAATGTAAGGCCGAAGAACTAGAAAGCCTAAAACTGAAGCTAGAAAAATACGAGGAGTGCGCAAATGAGTTGCGCTCATATATCTTTGTTAAAGAGCAGAGGGATCTGTATAAAAAACAGCTTGAAAAGCTACAGGGAATAAATGGTAAATTGGAGAGTTACATATTCAACCTCGGAGATAGACATAGGTTTTGGCTTGATGAATTACTCGGAAAACATTAAATATTGATGCTGTTATTTTATGGCGCATTCTATAATTTTATGTGCTTTGTCTGCCAGATAACATAATCATTAGGCACCGGGATGCGATTTCGGTGAAATCCCTCTAGGAGAGCCAAGTGATTTCACATCGTTATCTTTTTGCACTTTCCGTCTTGCTCCTCGCCCCCAACGGACAAGCCTTTGCGCAGTCGAGCACCGAATCTCGAGTGGATAAGCTTGAGGAAACCGTTCGCTTCCTTGAGCGTCGCGTAGCCACACTTGAGGATCAACTGCGCCAGCGAAATGCCACTCCCTCCATCCCACCAGACAAAGTTAACTGGCGAAGGCTTAAAAAGGGGCTATCGGAGGCAGATGTGGAAAGGTTACTCGGCAATCCTACAAAGGTGGATGCATTTGGCCCCATGACCATTTGGCACTACGGCGACCTGCGCGGCGGGCAGGTGGAATTCGATGGCGAGAGCCGCACTGTCGAAGCCTGGCACGAACCGTGACGTAAATCGCAGTGACCTATCCCCTCATTCAACGAGATGCCTATTGGCCGGTTGAGGCCATCTGTGAGCGGCGGCAAGGGGCGCTCTCTGCCGGTCAAGGGTTTGAAGCATGCGGATAGGTCGGATGCAAATGGCTGGTTAGGACGAATGCTATCGAGGGCAAGTCAATGCAATCACTCACATGAGATGGCAGTCGGTCGCGGACAGGCTGTAACCTTGCAGCTTTATCACTCTTGGAACATCACCCATGTCGCGTCTTGCCGAATACCGCCGTCTAGAACAACAACTTGCTGCACAGCTAGCTGAGCTTGAGTCCATGAAAGGCGATACCGCAATCCAAGCGGAAATGGAGTTTGAAAACAGACTTGGAGCTTTGCTAGCCGAATACGGTTTCTCTCTGCGCGACGTCATTAACCTCCTTGATCCAAAGGCTAACGTCCGTCAGCAATCTCCGGTTGGCCAGGAAAAAACTACTCGTAAGCCGCGTGAATTGAAGACCTACAAAAACCCACACAACGGCGAAGTGGTTGAGACCAAGGGTGGTAACCACGCAACGCTGAAAGCGTGGAAGGCTGAGCACGGTGCCGAGGCCGTCGAATCTTGGCGTCAGTGATCATTGCCTCCTTCGGGAGGCTTTTTATTGTACCCTGTAACGTAGTTTTGCTCGTTGTAACGTAAGCAACGTTACAGTGTAGAAAATGACGTTCCAGGCACGGCGGGCCGGCCACCAACTATGTTATGGGTGAGATTGATTTAACTTGAGTGAAGCTGCTGGCCCAAGCTAATCGCAATCGTTACGTCACCATCTACTCCTCCCCCTTCCAAAAATGATATTGGGGCGTCAGGGCGATGACTATGTCCTCTCAATATCTTTGCCGTCAAAATGCTAGAACGAGGCTCCGGGTCGGCTGTACCTACATGAAAAGCAGGATATCGAAAACTCGGCCAGGCGCTTCTACCAATTCGGAGCGGCGGCTCCCGCCAATTCCTTCTATCAAGATTTCCCGACTCCATTGCCAGCATGAAAGGCAGATCGCAGATTCGTCGACCTCCAGCCTGAAGGATGTTTCTCGGCAAAAGCTGTTGGCCAGTGAGGCCTGTTTTTCCCGCTCGTGTCAGTTCGCCTCTCATTTGGCTATTAAATTCCGGCATCAGTCCGGTGATCAGGTGGAGTGCTTTCATGGGGTACGTGATGCTGGTTTTGTTGAAGAACAGCAGATCTGCCAGTGTGTTCAGATATCCAGTAGTTCCTTATCGAAAGCGGCTACATCCTTGAGCGAGGCGCTGGAGTCGCAAATTCTATGTCCCTGGTGATTGAGGCCGAATGCTCCAAGGTCGTGTCGGCCTAGCATTTTTGAGTACAAAAAGGGCCCGACGAGGGCCTTTTTTCAATTGTACTACCTCACCCTGGTATGACTAAGTTAAGAGCTGTGTTAGGTTCAAGTGGGCGGAAAGGCAGGTAGATTTTAATAATCCCAGCGTTCTTCAGCCAACAACGACCTATTCAACTCATCGCGATGCGTTTGCCATTGCGGCAAATGCTGATCCATCAGATTGCGAAACCGGTCGTTGTGGTGGCGTTCGATTAGGTGCAGCAGTTCGTGGACAAGAATGTATTCCAGGCACTGGATCGGTTTTTTGGCCAGTTCCAGGTTGAGCCAGATGCGGCGAGCGGCAATGTTGCAGGTGCCCCACTTGGTTTTCATCTTCTTGATGCCCCAAGCGTTCACCTCAACCCCCAAGATCGGCTGCCATTTATCTAGCATCGTAGGGATTAACTTTTTCAGCTCGGCGCGGTAGAAGGCTTGCAGCAGTTCTTCACGCCGACCAGTACTGGTCTCTGGGCGCACGAACAAATCCATTGCGGCATTCCCCCGTAACGCGACTCGCATTGGTGTGCTGCCTTCGACTATGCGCAGGCGATAACGCCGCCCCATAAAGTAGTGGCTTTCACCACTGACCATGCGCCGCTGGGACTGTCGAGGCTGAGCTTGAAACTTGGCGCGCTGGCGTTTGATCCAGCCAAGTTTGCCAACCACCGCTAAGCGTACGGCATCGTCGCTTACGGCCAATGGGGCCGCCACGCGGACTCGACCCAAGGGCGGATAAACGCCCAGATGGAGGTTTTTGATGCTCTTGCGCACCACCTCAACGTTCAGGCCGCTGACCGTGATGTTGTGGCTGTCAGTAGTCACGTTGGCTCGTTACCAGTTCTAGCAGTTTATCCAAGGCCTGTTGAGCAGAGCCTGAGTGGTACTCGCCGGCAAGTTCTGCCGCATCGTGGCCGGCAGCATCAAGCACCTCTTTAAGCGCCAGACGCACCTTGCGCACCTTGAACGCATTGTTGCGCCAATCATCCTGACGGCTGGCCAGCACCGCGTTATCGACCGCCAGTGCCAATCCAGCGTTCTTGTCCAGATTGTCGTACAGATTCTGACGCGCTCCGGTGTTCATGGTCGATGGATAGCTTTTGGTGCTGCTGGGATTCTTGGCCTGTTTGGCCAGTTCAACAACTTCCTGCAAATACTCCTGATAGCTGATGGCGTCTTCTTTGCGTTTGGCAATCAAGGCATCCAACAAGGACGACATGGTCTCGTAATACTTTGGGTTGATTGGTGATTCATCGATGATCAGCTTGCGCACGTTGTTCTCGATGGTTTCTGCCACAGCCTCCTGACTGCCGCGAATGCCCTTGGGCAAGGCCTCTACCGCATCAACGCCGCGCTCGACGATAAGCTGAATCAGCGACATATCATCGAACGCCGAGATTTTTTCGCTCTCTTCAGCACGGATGTAGGTGTCGATCAAAAAGCGCATGTCAGGCTCATAGGCCTTGAGGTCGATGTAGTCGCCGCTGGCAATCTTCACCTCGTCACGCACTTTGTTGTAGTGATCGACCTCGTCTTTGATCTCGGCAATTTGCTTGACGCTGTAGCCTGCCTCTTCAAGCTCATTGGCCACGCTGGCAAAGCAGCGGATCAAAGCAGAGGTCATCTTGTACAGATTCAACCGGCGCGGCTCGTTGGCCTTGAGCTGTTCGGCATTGCCCGATTCAGATCCGCAGAAATAACGCAGGTAAGCCGGCGTATCTCGTGGCCGATCAACTGGCTCGCATAGCGCCTTGATGGTCTCCCGCGCATCCTCAAGGTCATCGCGGGCGTTACCGAGACGGTCTTCCAGCAGGCCAGCGACATCGGCTTTATCGAAGCCATCCAGAGCGCCGCTGGTGTAGTCGCCGATGGAGTTTTCTAGCTGTTTGAACAGATCTTTGTAGTCGACGATGTATCCGTATTGCTTGTCTTCACCGTCGAGGCGGTTGACCCGGCAGATGGCCTGAAACAGGCCGTGGTCGCGCATTTGTTTGTCGATGTACAAGTACGTGGCCGAAGGCGCATCAAACCCAGTCAGCAGCTTATCGACCACAATGAGCAGGCGCATCTGCCCTGGTTCCTTGATGAACTTCTTCTTGGCATCTTTCTCGAACACTTCCGGATCTTTGCCATTCAGCATTTGGTTGTAGATATTGTATTTACGCAGTTTCTCGGTCAGCCCTTCGCCGGTAGCCTCGCCCTTAATGTCGGCTGGTGATGGCTTGTAGCTGGTGACTATGGCACAGGTATCGGCCATACCGGCCTTGGCAAACAACTCGTAGCATTTGCAGGCCTCGAAGATACTGCTGGTGACCAGCATGGCATTGCCCCGGCCATTGGCCAGGCGATCACGGGTAGCCAGGTCGAGCATGATGTCGGCGACGATCTTCTCCAGCCGCGACTGGCTTGACAGCACTTTTTGCAAGGTGCCCCAGCGCTGTTTTAGCTGCGCTTTAGCAAGATCATTCAGTCCCTTGGTTTTGGCCTCAAACCACTGATCGATCTTTTTCTGCGAGGTGATGTTCTGGTCGATGTCGCGGGCTTCGTAGCGCAAGTCGAGCACCACGCCATCTTTAACGGCTTCATCGAACTTGTAGGTGTGGATGTAGCCGCCAAAAACCTCGATGCTCTTTTGCTTGTCCGCCTTCAGCAGTGGCGTGCCGGTGAAGCCAACAAACAGCGCATTGGGCAGAATCGCCTTCATGGCCTTGTGCAGTTCGCCAGACTGGGTGCGGTGGCACTCATCGACGAACACAAAGATATCGCCCTTGGCGCGAAAATCAGCGGGTAGGTTCTTGCGAAGCTCCTCAAGGAAACCTTTGATATCCGGGTTGTCCGATTCGTCTTCTTCGCGGCTACCAAATTTATGCACCAAAGAACACAGCAACCAAGGTGCTGGCTGGTTCAGCTTGGCGATCAAGTCAGCACCGCTCAGGGTGCGGTAAATTTTCTCATGGACGCCGGTAAAAACCTTCTCGATCTGCTCGTCCAGTTCTGTACGGTCGGTGATGATTAATACGCGAGAGTCCTGGATATTTTCACGAATCCACTTGGCCAACCAGACCATCGTAAGTGACTTGCCGCTACCTTGCGTGTGCCAGATGATCCCGCCTTCGCGGCGGAGCAAGTAATCCTGGGCGGCACGCACACCGAAATACTGGTTCTGCCGGCAGAGCTTTTTCACACCGCTGTCATACACCACGTAGTCATGCATCAGCTCAAGCAAACGGCGTTTGCTGCACACTTGTTGCAGGTGACGATCCAGTAGATTCTCGACCGGGCTGTCTTCCTTCCAAGTCAGGAAATATTTCTCCCCGGTCTGGATGGTGCCGTAACGCATGCCCTGCGTATCGTTACCCGCCATCACCAACTGCATGGTGGAAAAGAATGGTTGGATAAACTCAGGCTTTTGGTTATCCAGGTTCTGACGAATGCCCTGATTGACTGCCGTTCGTGAACGTTTCAACTCCAGCACGGCTAAGGCGATACCGTTGATATACAGCACGATATCCGGACGTTTGGTGTTGGACTTGGCATCTGCACCCTTAACCGTTACCTCCTCGGCCAATGCGAAGTGGTTGTTCTCGGCATTTTTCCAATCGATCAGCCATACGGTCTGTGTGTTCTCGCCCACTTCGGGCTTAACCCGTACGCCGTAGCGCAACAGCTCATACACCGCCTTGTTGCGGTCATACAAACTTTTGCTGGCATCGGCGGCCACCTTGGTCAGCTCGAACAGGGCGCGGATGATCAGCGTAGCGTCTACACCCTGCTTGGACAGCCAGCTGCGTAACAGCTCTTGCTCAATATTGGCGTTGCCGGCGCGATCTGCCCAGTCACCCAGATACTCGTAGCCGAGAGTGTGTTGGAACAGTTCCACCACGCGGTCTTGGGTCATGCGTTCGATCTGGCCAACTGCGGTTAGCATAATTTTGCCTCCTGCGAGCTTTGAGATAACCGAATCCTGCCGGTCAGTAGCTCTTGCATCATGCCCTGCTTGAGATGTCGGGCTTTGTCGCGGCGGGTTTCAAGGGTTGCGAGTTCGCTGTCCATGTCGGAGAGGGTGGTGGCGATAGCGGTTTGCTCGTTCTTTTGAGGGAAACCGAACTCCATTTGCTCAACATCACTCGGGCGTAAATTGTTGATGCTGGAACCTGCAAGCAGGTTAGCGATATAGCTTTTGTATTTGTGTGTCCCGAAGAGGGCGAAGATAAAGTTTGGCACCGCGTTCGTTGACATGCGGAAGCACCCCATGAATGCACCAAATGTATATTGGTGTCCGTCCAGCACTTCAAATAGACCGGCTTTTCCAACCAAGTCTTTGCTGCCGTTAGCCATGCAAATCAGGATGTCCTTGGGTTTCAAGATTTGATGATTTGATACGCATCGTGAACTCACAAATTGGAGTCCGTCTGTGTCGATTATGGACTGTTGGACGTTGTTTGATCGGAGTAGACGATAGGTTTCGTCAGTATCATAAGGCAACAGATCAGCGTCTCCTTTGTAGCTCACGCCACGTAGGCATCGTCCGAAATCTCCGAGCCGCTTCACCTCCCATTCCCCACTAAACCCCGGTAGACGTTGTTGGCCGGTGAGGAGTTGTTGCATAGCGGCTTGTTTGATGTCGCGCTTTTTGGCGATCAGTTGATCTAGGCAGTTGATCAGGGCGTCCATGTCGGACAGGGCAGTGGCGATGGCGCGCTGTTCGCAAATAGGCGGAACAGGCACGAACATTGATTCAACATCGCTAGTTCCTACGTTAGTTTGGTTGCCTGTACCACCTTTTGATACATCGAAAAATTGGTCTAGAAAAATATCAAATTTAAGCTGAAAAGCAACATATTGCGGGACTGCACGTTGGCCGACAACCAGCCTTGCGACTCGTTGATTAAGTAATAGCCCCTTCTCTTTATTGATTATTTTCGTGAAACCAAAATCACGCTTTCCAGTTGTACCGGTTAACGTAATAAGGATGTCATTCTGGTTTAGCAAGTAACGACGCTCTGACTCGTTCAGGTCATTCAAAAATGAAGCGCTTCTTTCAAGATCCAAGTACCCTTCATAAAGGTTACTCATTTTCACTATTTGATATACGCCCCGCTGTAGAAATTTTTTGCTGCTAAATGCATATCCGCCTTCAATTGAAGCAATTCTTCCGAGAGCAGTAACTTCCCAGTCGTCTGGGATCACCCCCACCTCAGTCAGCTTATAACCCGGCCTAACCTGCGCACTCATAGAGCAAAACCCATTTTGGCCAGATGATCGCTCACCCTAGCTGTCAGCGTTTCAATCTCAATAGTCAGTTGCGGCAACGGCGTGGCATAGCGCTCAGCCAGTTGGCGAATGCGCGAGGTCAAGGCTTGGGAGACACGATCCAGTTCGGTCTGTACATCCAAGGCCAAGATCGCGAGCCATTTGTCTTCGATCACTAGAGCTTTGATTTCCGCTTCGCTGAGTTGTGCATATCGCTTGGCGACTTTTACATCCAGGGCCTTTTGCGCTTCTTTGACTTTTTTGCTGGCAACGGCCTCTTGCTCCAGCACGACGAGATAACGCTCAAGGGCAGCGCGCTCATCGGCAGTAGATAGGTCGTTCTTGATCGCCTTGATGCGGTCTTTTACGCTTTTGGCGGTGAGCTTACCTTTGTCGGTTTTACCCTCGGCTAACAGGCCATCTTCACCGCCGAGCTCCTCGTCTTGCTCTTCCAACTGGCGGCTAAAGGCGTCGCGAGCGGCTTCCAGCTGTTCGATTGTTGCGGCGTCAGTTGCAAAGTAGCGCTTGATCAGCAGCTCTGGCGGCAGCAGGTCGGTATTCGGTTGGCCTTGGTTGGCACTATCAACAATCAGCGCCTGCCAGCCGTCACTGACCAGCTGATAGAGATCGTCCTGCATGGCTGTGGCCCAGTAGTCGAGCAGATGCTGGTATACGTCGTAGGCATTCAGCAACGGGGCTTGGGCGAAGCTGGCGAGCAGGTCTTCGGCGAGGCTGTCGATCAAAGCCTTGGGTTTGTCACCAATTGCGATGGCGTGCAGATGCGGACGATTACGGGTTTTCCAACCGTCGAACAGTCCGGTAATGGTTTGATTGAAGGCGCTGAATTCTGGGTGGGCAAAGATGGTCGGCTTGATCTCGTTAATGGCCACTTGCAGTTGGCTGTAGCCCGCTCGTGCCGAGGCAAACAGGCTGGCGCGTACCGCTGGGATTACCTGCCAGTAGGCGGCCAACGCGTCGATGTCGCGGTTGGGAATGCCCCCTTGAAGGTGGGCGGCAATGTCTTGCAGGTCTTCGGCGGCGCTGGCGTCTATATAGCGCGGGATGTTGAGGTTGTAGTCGTTGGCGGCGATCTCGGCCATCGGCACCAGACGGGCATACTTGGCCACTTCGTGCTGTTGAGTAAAGGTGTCGACGATCTTGTGAATGTCTTGCTCGCGCAGGCGGTTTTTGTTGCCGTCTTTAATGAAACCTTTACTAGCATCGAGCATAAAGATGCCTTTGCGGCTGTTGGCGTGCTCTTTATCCAGCACGATGATGCAGGCCGGGATACCGGTGCCATAAAACAGGTTGGCTGGTAGGCCGATGATGCCCTTGATAAAGCCCTGCTGGAGGATGCGCTGGCGAATAGTGCCTTCGGCACCGCCACGGAACAGCACTCCGTGGGGCAGAATCACCGCACCTTTGCCGGAATGCTTGAGCGAAGCAAGGATGTGTAGCAAGAAGGCATAGTCACCATTCTTCTCGGGCGGAATACCAAAGCCGAAGCGCTCAAACTCATCTTCAGCCGGATTGAAGCCGTTGCTCCAAGCTTTGGTTGAGAACGGAGGGTTGGCGACGACAAAGTCAAAACGCTTGAGCTGGCCTTTGAATGGGCCATGGGCCTCGGTGAAGTACGGCGCTGAGAGACTGTTGTCCTTCCAGATGGTGGCCGTCTCGCAACTGTGCAAGATCATGTTCATCTTGGCCAAGGCGCTGGTGGCGTTGTCCATTTCCTGGCCGTAGATGCTCAGGTCGAGATTGGTGGAGTGCTTGGCCTCGTCGTGGGCTTTCAACAACAGCGAGCCAGAGCCGCAGGCCGGGTCATAAATAGTCTGGGTGCTGTCGGTGGCGGCGTTAATGCCAATGACCTTGGCCATGATTCGGGAGACTTCTGCCGGGGTGTAGAACTGCCCCTTGCTCTTGCCTGACTCGGTGGCGAAGTGACGCATCAGGTATTCGTAAGCGTCGCCGAGGATGTCATCACCCTGAGCACGGTTGCCTTTGAAATTTAGGCCGGGTGAATCAAAGATGCTGACCAGATTGGACAGCCTATCCACCATCTCTTTGCCTTTGCCAAGTTTCTCGGAATCGTTGAAGTCGGCCACATCAATCACGCCGGTCAGGCCGTTGGCTTCTGCAAGGGTGCGAATGATGATGTTGAGCTTGTCGCCAATCTCCTTGTCGCCTTTGAGCGCAATCATGTCGGCAAAGCCACCGCCAACCGGCACCTCAAGCATGGCGCTGTGGTTGCCGGCGTACTTGTCGGATACGTACTTCACGAACAACAGCACCAATACGTAATCCTTGTACTGTGAAGCATCCATACCGCCACGCAACTCGTCGCAGGATTTCCACAGGGAGGAATAAAGCTCTGATTTTTTGATGGCCATTGGAGTGAGGTAGTGCCTTAGCGAAATGTGAAAAAAAAGGATGGCAGTGTCCAGCTAACGCTCTAGGCTGGTGTCGCGAGCGATCTGCCTGACAATGGGTGACACGCGCAAGATGGTGTTAGGAGGGTTGCAGGCTTGGAGGTTGTTCAGAACTGCTGCCTGTAACGACGAGCTCTCTAGCGCCCCGGCGCGAACCTTGCCTCTGCTGGAGACCTAAAGAGCTCGGCAACCCGGCGTTCTGAGTACCCAAGGTCTCGTCGATGCTGCCACTCCATCCCGCATTCCTTGCCATATGTTATGGGGTGCATTGTCGTGAAGAGAAAGAATGGGCGCAACCACCATGCGGAGTCCATTTGCCGCCTCATGCGCGACGCAGCGCATCTGGTTTCACGACTATAATTGTCCGTTTATGGTCAGCCGGTTTAGCGTTCGGAATGCTTCCCCCGCGCCTGATTGAGGTCACTATGGCCAAAACCGCGAAGCCGAAGCCCAAATCTCGACGAGGCCGTCCAAAGCTAGAGTCGCAACAAGTGCTTTATCAAATCAAGGTATCGGCTTGGGATATGTCTTGGTCGCTCAACCTAGCGCGTCCTGACTTTTCCAGGGCAAATGAAGGCCATTACAGCGAGCACATGATCCTCACCCTCAAGGGGGTGGTGGTGTACCCAGAACATTTCAAGTATCCAGAAACCGAGTGTCAGCTCTATGCTGACGCGCATCTATTTCAAGCCGCCGAAGCTCCCAGAGGTATCGGATCCATGACAGCAAGCGGGAAGCGGTTGGTTGTCTTCGTATCTGTGCCTCGTGAGCGTATGAGCTCACTGATCGGTGTAGCAGAAAGGCTTCTGTCGCTGGAGCTATACGCGACCCCGTTGCATTACCGGAGAGGGCTGGTGAAGTCGATCCATTTAGGCACAGAGCCGGAGCCGGACTGGTAAGGCCAACATGGCCTTTGTTCAATATTTCTCGGGGCGATGGATCAGGTCACAAGCTTGCTGCGTTACATCGACTTGACCGAAACCACTTCCACATACCTGTATTTCTTCTTGGCAGCTTTAACAGCTTCCTGCTCTGCCAGGAGAGTGCTGAGCGTGTCGGCCTCGTGGATCATTTCGCACGTTTTGCCTTCAAATTCGTTGCCCACACGCAATGTAACGCGCAGCCTCGGGGTAAATGCTTTTGCGATTTTCTTTTTCTGCGGCGGCTTCACCGATTGAGCAGGCGCGATATCCGGAATAGGAGCTTGTACCGGAGTGGCACTCACTTGTTCTGCTGGCGTGGGGTTGCCGAAGAGAGCGCTGCGCATCTCTTCCTCATTCAATTCGGTGTTCATGTGATTTCTCGTTAGATGAGGTGTAGCCAGCCTAATTCTACCAGTCAAGCGCGCAAAGATCGTATGTCCTGCTCAATGCCACCTCGTCGCCAAAAGACACCCTCGCATGGGTAAAGATCGTCGACAGAAACCGTTTCCTTTCGCCATTGCCGAGCTCAGACCAGATCCTGGGCTGCCCTTGTGCATCAGGAACCGTCAGCCGGTCGAGGAGATACTCCTCTAGGCTGAGCAGACGTTGCTGGCCATCAATCAAAATTTCACTGTTTTCGGCCAAAGCCCTGCCAACGCTCAGCGGCTCGTACCAGTCATTAGTGAGATAGCTACCCAGATCCCCGCCTGACCACACTGCGGAGATGAAACGCGACTGCTGACCGACGTTCCACTCCAGCCCACGCGCCCAAGTTGCGACGGGCATGCCCATAACGAATCGCACAGCCCAAGGAAAGCATTCACGAGCGGAGGAGGGGTCTACAAGATACTTTTCCCAGTGGCCCACTAAGACATCGAGTGGATAATGACTGACGGTAGTGGGCAGAAACCGCTGCGGCATCTGCATGTGCATGTCTGATATTCCGACGTCGGCGTAGCGTTGAAAAAAGGAAGTCATGGTTTTCCTGGGTAGCTCAAGTAGGTTGAAGTATTCGGGGCAGTACGGGTTTCTTTCCAGGCGTCCACCGTTTCGATGATTAAAAGGTCTCGTTCGATGGATATGCCGATCTGGTTGCTATCGACCAGGGCGTGTGCATAGCCTTCGGCGTAGGCCGCTGCTTTATCAAATGCTGAAAGGGTTTCGGACGATTTGATGGTGCTGATCAGCCGCTCCCATGTACGTCGTTGGCGATTGCCTAAGATCGTGCTGGGAAACGATATGGCGCCGGTCAGCTGATGTGTAAAGTCATCTGTGGGAGGGGTCAAAGCCGTTGCTCGAAGGGTACTTACCTATGACAAACGGTTAGTTTTGGAAAACCTTGAGCCTGATGCGGAGATTTTTTGAGAACGAAATAGCTTTGTTCTCAATCAGCATCGTTAATGGTCGCGCGCGTGAAGCGGAAATATGCGATCCGGCTCCAGCAATCCTCCGATCCACATCCACCAAGGGCCTCGAATCGCGTTAGATAAAGAAGGCGTGGGAAACCTTGTTGGTACTGAGCCTTGTCCAGTGTTCGAGGCATTTCGCTGTTGAAGTCCATCCAGGGTTTCTGGTTAACGCTTTGTCCGCGTTTTTTGATAGCAAAACAGCTTCGGTAAACCCACTTCTGGCTGACGACTCTGTCGAGGAAGAAAGCACCTATCCACGCTCCGCTGATACCAGGCGCTCCAAGACAATGGCGGCACTTTGCGCCGGAGGTTAAGGCCAAGTCGAGCGCTTCCCGCCGGACTTCTCTTGGGTCACGCCTACCGGCTTTCGGGTAAGCCTGCAAGATGTGTCTAGATTCGGGTCTGAGGCGACTAGCTAGTTATGCAGGATGTCATTGGCGCACGGGCTAATCAAAGTATTGACGCGGATGTTCGTGCGTGATGGCATTGTGCTTGCTCCGGTGCAGCTGATTTTTTAGGCAGCGATTCATGGCCAAAGAGCCTAGAGTAGAGTGATTGAATTCGTGGGAGTTTAGCTGGTGAGTAATAATCAAGAGCCTTATTTTTCTCTTCGTGACATTCGCTACTTCCGAGAGGGAGAACACGCCATCGATAATATACATCTTCTATCCGCGCTCAGTACTGGGAGCTTCGATTATGCTCTGCCAACTGATAGTTCAGATATCACGCTGCGATTAGTGGATTTTCTTTTTTCATCGCTTAATGAAGATGATGAATTCGATAACGAAAACTTTCAGGCGTTGCTTGGTAAGCTCAAAGACCCTGACGGATTGACAATGAAGTCACTTATTAAAGATGAATTTCTTGCAACGGACTTTATGGTTTATAGTGCGTTCAAGGCGCATAAATCAATCGACGATAGTCTTGGCAAGATTCCTCCTGTAAATCTTGGGCGTCGTGCTTCAATGATTATTCTTCAGCGAGTCTTGGGAAGCTTTCAATCTGTAGCTATTTTAATAAAGAACAGTATGTTCTTTGATGTCAACTGTCTGCTCCGTTCAATTTTGGAGCAAATTGGCCATGCTTATCAAATCCGTCATGCAAAAGATTCTAAGGAAATTGACAGCTTCACACCATCCAGGTCTATTACCCCGCTGAAAGAGGTGATTTCTGAAGCTGGCACGGCTTATGGTATGCTGACCGATTATATTCACAACAACAAGAATATTTGGGGCGAGTATATGGAGAGTGAGCAGGGTGAGGATGGTGTTCATAGAACTTATGTTGTGACAAGATCGGGAGTCAGGACGAAGGCCTGTATAGTTACTTTCTCCTATATTGTTAAGGCTTACCTGTCTATCTTGGTAGATATTTATACCAATCATTGCGATGGTGTTGAGAGTAATTTTGTATACTTTGTTTCAGATTGTCGCGATCATATTTCTAAGCTAATGCGCGATATGGAGGATCAGTATTTTAGTGAGCCAGAGGCAAAGGTTTGATTTCATGTTTTCATCAAACATTGCCAGAGGCGAAGAAGGAATTTCCATCATGTACCAATGTCTGCGCTGCCATGAGCTCACAACGTTCGAGTTTCTGGGCCATCAGGAAGAGTGACCAACTTGGTCGAACGAGCAGATAAAATGAAGCCCGCTGCTAGGCGGGCAAGGTCTATCACACTTAGGGATAGCTGGAGTCTCGGGCATCGCATGTGAAGAGCGCGTGAAGATAAGGTCAGCCAAATGCTGACGTTCGTAGTTTAGGTTTTCAACGACCGAGAGCCCAGTCCCTTCCGTCCGTATGCCTGCTGAGCGAGAACCCCTGACAATTCGGGATATGGTTCGCTATCTCGTACTCACGCCAATCCAGCATTGCATCACTGTCGATCTCCTGCGGTCTTTTCTCGAGGAGCCAGCGCACGGTGTTGAGATACTGACCATGTGAAAACACCACGATCTCATTCGCCGAGTGTTCTGCGATTCGGTCAAGGAAATGCAGAGCCCTGGCAACGAGATCATGGAAGGACTCTGCTCCTACACCGTCCGAAAAGGCAGGATCTGATCTCTGCCAGTAAGCATCGACCCAGCCCCGCCGATGTGCGAGCGTCGTATCTACACAACGTGCCGGCGCCAAGTAGGTGAACTCGTGAACCGGCCACGTCTCGAAGACGGCTGCGGGATAGAGGGCGGTTGTGGCAAACGCGGTAGCTTGGGCGCGAAGGAACGGTGAGGCAAGAATGAGGCCTGGGGCGCTAGTGATCGACTGAGCGACCATACGGGCTTGCTCCAGGCCTTTTGCCGTCAAAGGTATGCTCGCGTGATCCCTGGTGGGCTCGCCTGCGTTGGCGGCGCTCTCGCCATGGCGTATCAGCCTGACGTTCTTCATCGACTATCCTTCCCTGGCTCACGTTGCTTGGATTGCGCAATGCTGGCATGGCTGCGAGTGGGATAGCCATGGCGAAGGGGACAGATCGTGATGAGAGATCTCAGCAAATTAATTTTACCTATTTCCCCTTTAACGTAGAGGTCTTTCAGGCTTGTAGCTCTACCGAAGCTCAAGCTGAACGGATGCCCACTCTCGTAACTCCATGGCTAGTGAAGTTTAGTATCAAGATGCGGCCCTACGTAGCCAATTTCGATTTTCCTAAGATCATCATGTTTGAAAAGATGGATTCTCGTTCCACACCCAACCCAAACATGCAGTTCAAAAATTCGCTGCTCGCCATCATACCCTTTCCTATTGCGTTGCCCTCCATACTTATTCATAGTGAATTCTGACTCGGACTTAAACTCCATACAATTTTCTGGCATTGCTTCATTACGGTTCCAATATCGAGATACAGAGTCAAGATCTTTAAAGCGCGAAAACAAAAGGCTCAAGAAGTTACTTGGGAAAGTTTTTACAAGTCCATCAATTTCCTGACCAAAAAGCAAGTCGGGAAAAAGCTCAGCCTTTAGATCTGAGAAGGTTTTAGAGGTTAACTGGGTGAAAATATCATCCTTGATACGCGTGCTTATTTCCGCACCAGTCAACACAGATGACACATGGTGGAATTTAAAACTCTCACCATTGCACATAAATCCGACCTGGGAGCTTTGATGCACAGGTCGGCGCAAAAGACTTGTTAAAACAGACCCAGTAACACCACAAACCAGCCCCTCTTCCTCTGCTTCTATAGCTAAGAGATGTGTACCAGGCAGCAGTGGGTCTTCCTTGATATCCCCGAGCTCAGCAATTGTATCAACGACGCTTTCGTCTAACTCATCCCATGAAGGCGACATTAGAGCAAGACTATAGAAATAAGTACCTTGCGACTCATAATTGTGACGGAAAAGCAACTCTACAGCCTCGCCCAAAGTGAGCTTTGAACCAGGTACGGCAGCGACTTCAATCTTCCATGGATTATCTCTCATCCTAAAAACGGGTTTCTCTGGGAAATCATCCTCTAGGTTAGCCATTGCTTTAAGCATCTCGGCCAAAACCGGAAGTACATCCTTAGAATCTTCGAACTCAGGAGTGGCAGACGAATAGTTAAATACGAAATCAGGCATCTTCCCTTCCTTGGATTATGGCTTCAAGAGCTGAACCGCATTCTTTCGGTGTTGGTCATTAAACCCTTCAGGCCATTCACTTAGCCGACCTTTTTCGTCTATCTCTGGAGTTTTAATATGTGTTTGAGTGGCCGATCTGTGGAAATAATGGAACTTAACTTGCGAAGGCACAAGAATCTTGTTTTTAACCGATATCCTCACTCCATCCATAAAATGATCAGAATGAGTTTCGATTACAACCTGGATTCCGACTTTTGCTGCCCTTGCACATAGCTCACCAAGGTAAGTCTGACCTTGCGGGTGCAAATGAGCCTCAGGGTTTTCAACAATAATCAGTCCACCTACCGGGGTTGCGAGCAAAGCTACAATAACTGGTAAAACGTAGCTAATCCCGAAACCTACGTTAGTTGCCCGATACGGCCTGCTACGAAGCGAGCCAGGGGAGCTGAAAGAAAAACCTGCTTGAATCAGATCGGCTTCGTACAAAGTTTTTAACTCTATACTTACCCCTGGACTGACCAGTTTAAGCCATGCTTCAGCCTGATCTATAAGTCGAAGGCCATCACCAGGTATTACCCTCGGGTCATCAGCCTCAAGAGGGGTTGACCCGTGTATAGCCAACAAGTGGAGTACATATTCACCTTGAGAACCAATCTCAAAGGTTTCACTTTGATCATCTCCTACTGGCAAATATTTCCGAGGCCCGCTTCTTTCCGCCTGCAAATACTGAAACTTTGAGATGCCATTATTAGATGAGGGTTCACAAAGAGCTTCGCTAAAGGTCTCAAGACGCAACGCACTAAAAATATTACTGTAAGAATAGATGCTCTTGTTTGGAGCTTGGGCGCGCAGCTTAAAAGTAGCTCTTGAGCCCGCGCCAGAGATTCTGATACCGATAGAATTTGTACTGGCGTCATCATGGAGCACATCGGAAGGCATACCTAGGTCGATATACTTACCTTTGGTAAGTAGCCTTCCCTTATTAGAGTCATCTGATAGTGATTGTGCAACTATCAAAAGTGCCTGAATGGCACTGCTTTTTCCCATCCCATTCAGACCAGTTAGAATAGTTAGGTCGCTGAAGCTTACCGAAGCCCTCTTAAAACACTTAAAATTTAGCAGCCCGATATTATTTATCATATCCGATTTCCATTCAGAGTGGATTTAATGACATTGGCAATCGCCATAAATCGCTTAACTATTTTCGCATTGTGACCTGTAGATGTGGTTATGGCATCTACAAAAATCTTGTCCTCACTGTATAGCGAAAAATAGTTATCAAGGAGAAGATCCTTATTCTTCAAGAGTCTGCCAATATCTGTCTCGCGGAGCGCTGCCAGATTAACACCCCAGGTCTCAAACAAAGCTTTATTGATGGGGTTTTTTTTTGTTTCTGATGGCTTCCTGAATGCATCGGTTCCGAAGACTTCATGAGCCAAAGACATACCGCGCTTAAAGTCAACTTCTAACTCGAATCTTTCGAAATCGTCAATTGAATTAATCAACTTCATGGTCGAATTCAACAGCCCATCCAGATTTTTTGGCTTAATCTGGCTATTCATTCTAAAAAAAGCGATGAATCGGAGTGCAAGCTCCTGAGCTCCCATTCTAGTATCGTTGACACTTCCATTGGTAGCGAGCAGGAACTCTGAGCATGTTGAAAGCATGCGTAAAAACTCACGCGCAGGGCCTTTATGAATTGCGTTTCGAATCTCTTGGCCGTTTAGAGCAATACCACCTGTGTTGATTCGCTTAAAAATATTCATCATGACTTCATCAGGTGTACCTGGTTGAATGATGTTTATTACAAGCTCTGTTTCTTCGATTCGCCGCTTCATTGCTCTGTCTAAGTCAGAGTAAAAGCAATTCTCTAGACTGGAAAGATACTCTAGGCCGCTCAGGGCAAAATCGCCATGAATATAATCAACAATTGTAGTGATGCGCTGAAGTCCATCTACCACTGCCCAGTGATCAGATTGATCAGCTGCAACATAAAAAACAGGGAGTGGAATTTTTAGGAGCAATGATTCAATAAGCTGACTGCGGCGAAATAGAGGCCAGAGCCTAGCTCTCCGTTGAAAGTCAGGAGCCAAATCAATCTCACCATGGACATATCGTCTGATTATAAGATCAATAGTTTTTCGTTCAGTCTGGACTCGAATTTTTGAAGGATCAAAAGGTTCTGAAATACTTGTGGTATTTTCCTCTTCACGTTCAAATCCTTCAGCATCAGCTGAAATGTCAGCCTGCGCCTTGGAGGTGCGGGGTGGCTCACTCATATCCTAATCCTAGTGGCAAAGCCAATCGCTGACTTTAGCATGATTACCAGCCCTCCCTTGAGGACTCGGTCTTGAAAAATTATGGCTCAACAGCATCAATTTGCTCTCTGGCGAATGTTGTCGTTTCCGTTCCGAGGGCAGGCTCTCCTCCACTCGATGTGCATTTCACCTATAGCAATGTTCGCTTGATCCAAGCTGGGCTGGCCTGCTCTGGCTGTTTTCAAGTCGTGTCATATCAGCCTGAAAATGCGTCTACTCCACTATCCTTACCGTTGTCACGGAGCCTGGATAGCCCCATTGATGGAATAGCATCGTGTTGGATGGACACGAGGGGGAGAAATCGTGAAGAAGGAACCAAGCAAGATGCTCATGCCCGACCACCCCCTGTACACCGAGGCTGTTGAAGCCCTGAAGGTTTACCATCAAGCCCAGGCTGATGGCGTCGAGCTACCATCGAGATACACCTGATCAGCCAAGTTCCGGAGAGGACACACATGCCGAACGTTTGGTCAAAGCTGCCAGAGATCATTGGCGCCTGGATTGGCCTGGCAATCGGACTGTTCCTGATGCCCCTCTTCTTCCTCCCCGCCTTCCTGTTCGGCTGGATTATGTGGGACTGGGCTTCGCCGGCAGCCATCTATTCGTTCCTCTACGACAAGACCTTCATGACCATCATCGGGGTAGCCTTGCTGCTGCTCCTGATTTGGACGGAGGGGTTTAAGGCATCGCTGGATGAGGCGCCCTTCCTGGCTAACCTTAAGGCAACCGGCACGGCTCCCGGCTGGCTCTGGAGGGTATTTCTCTACCGGAACAGCAAGCTCGCTCAGGCCTATAGGAACATCGACGACTTCGAGCAATACCTTTCGCAAGTTGACCCATACCTCTACAGGCATCATACCCAGGCCCTGTCCTTCTTCCCCGCCTGGCTCGAGGAATATGTAGGTGGTCACACCCGGCGCGGACATGTTCGCTACACACGAAATGGGCCAGTGAATGTCAGGTCGCACTATGTCAGTGGCCACACCAGGGCGAGACGTCGCTGACGTGACGGATGAATGTAGAAAGTTAGTTGCAGGTGATCAGCGCAACCCGGGCAATGCGGCGTGTCTTGCAGGACAGCCACTCGTTCGTGATCACTAAAAACGGTAGATCGACCTGCAAGCTAGTGCCGCTTGGGTCTGATGCCAGAGAAAGCTAAGCTTCCGGCTATGCCTAGGCCTTTTCCTTCTTTCTCTTTGGCGGCTCTTTGTCCTTGGCAGCTTTGGCAACAATCTCCTTCGCCTTCTGAAATGGCCGTCACCGAGGCTGTGCAAGTGCGTTAAGTCGCTGATGGGAGAAAGGCCAGTGAGCCGCGAGCAAAGTGCAAATTCTGCACCTTGCATCTTGGGGATCGGCCTGAGGTAGGCCGTCTGTTAATGACCTTTCTCAGCTGGCCCGCCGAGGGCGTGCAACTGGCAGTCGGTGACCGCCTGGAAGCGATGCTCAGACATCAACCGCAGGCGTTCCAGCTCCATCCCCTCAGCGGCTGATGCGCAGGAAATGGACGTAACTAATGAGCAGCAGGCAGTGACTCAACGGAGCGATCAGTGATTAGCGTTTGTGGGCAAAACTGCAAGCGGAGCGCGCCGGCCCAATCTAGGCCAGAGGCGAGCAGATGGAAGCTCGCAGGGCCGGAACCTGGCGAAGCCGGGGTGCGGTTCACGACAGCTGTCCCGTAGGGGCGAGCCATTAGCCGCTTCACTAATCGATGATGCAAGCTTGAGCATCAGTTTCTCAGAGTCAAATAAGCCCTGAAACTTCTGCCATGCTTGGCTTGCAGCGGGGTATCGGTTCGAATTTTTCGGATTTTTTTGCGGATTTGATTTGTCTCGTCCAACGCCGACGTGGCGGGAAGCGGTGGCGATTAAGAGGACTACTCTGGGCGAAGTTGAGTCAAGGCTTCAGGCGGCTCTAGTTTGCAGGCCGGCTTACCGTTCTTAGTGATCACGAACGATTGACCTTCGTGCAGGAGCTTCATAAGCTTACGGAAACGCCGTCTGGCTTGGGTCGCGCTGATCACCTGCAAGCTGAAGTCCTCCCTTTCGCAGAGCGTGTGGACGGAGTTGAAGGTGGCCAGCATCCGCAGCCAGCCACCCCCAGTTCAGTTACATGTCAGGGCGGATGTCGTCGAAGAAGTTCCTATTCACCTCGATCTCTAAGGTGCCGAACCTGGCCAGCAGGTCAGCCCGCAGAGTTCCCTCGGCATACGGCTCAACGTCTACCCAGTAGCTGTAGATCATCCCGTCATCCGAGGTGTTCGCGGTTACTTCCGCGTCTGCCAAAAGCTCGGCATCGTCCAAGGATATCCGAAGCTCACTCGCCAGCGCTTGTGCCATGCTACTGTGGGGACGGTTTGCCTCGTTTTCAGCGGCCTGCTGCTGCGCCATGTACTCCCATTCATCCCTGCGATCACGGTCTGCATCCGTTTCGCTACTGGTGACGGAAACACCATCTTCACCGAGCGACCACTTGCCGTCGCGGCGAATCAGCTCAACCTCCGCCTGGAGGAAGAAAGCCCTGCCGTAGTAGACCCGCTCAGGATCTTGCTGGCCTTCGTAGGTGATGGACATACCCAGCTTGAGCACGCCAGTCGCCTCTTCATACACGGCAGACTCCAACTCGTATTCACCGATAGCAAACTCACTGGCGTTGGTCTCGGCCATGGCGCCGGAAAACAGGTGCTCCAGCTCTTGATCCAGATCGGAGAACACATCGTCCGCGTGGATCGCGTCCTTGAAGTCACGCACGCCAAAGGCAGCGAGCATCAAGCGAGGATCCGTGGGGTTTCGCTGGGAGACGACAACGAGCTCGTGGTATTCCTCGAACCCTGCCTGACGCGCAAGCGCTTCTTGGGCAGCAGAAAGCTTCATGTCGTGTTGGCGAGCATGCTGCTTGGCTTGCGATTTGATGATGCTGAGAGGGGAAAAATCGGACATAGCAAAGTCTCCAAAACCATTCGACGCTTTGGTTACCGATTGCCTGTTCACCGGGCAGCGTCTGGTTAGGGACATGCCGATGTAAAACGAGAGGGTGTATCTACGATGGGCTATTGCTTCGCGAAACAGGCGCCAGGCGACCATCACCGCCTGGCCATGATCATAGGTCAGCCCGCCTGGCTTCGCAATAAGCTCGTCGGTGCCTTGATTTGATGCTCACCAAATTGTCATTGCGCGAACATGCCGGCAATGTTCGCACGGACGTGGCCAGAGTTTTTACTCTTCCAGAGTTCCCTGGGCGACATATCGCCGGTGAAACCACTCGCACCTTTCCACAGCAGACTTATGGGCATCTACTGGTGACTCGCCAATCTCGGCGTGGTACGTCTCAGGTTTCATCGCTCGAAGATGGTCAAGCTCTTCGAGATTTTCCAGAGCCTCTTTAAGGCGTCTCACACTGATGATCTCAGCGATCTCCCTGAAAACCGGATCCCGGCCATGGTTCGAAAACCACTCTTTTAGGTCGGAGTAAATCTGAAGGTGCCGGCTGTCAAACCCACCCACACACTGGTTGGCGTCAAACGGATACCGTTCGCTCTCATACTGGTGAAGAACGAAATCCTGGAGCCTGCGCGCTGTTGAGTAGCTATCGTCGAGCAAAATGTCTTTGTGCAATTCGTAAGGTGATTGAGGCATCGACTGGCTCTCGCTGGGTTCAGATCCGTCAGTGTAACAACTGCGCCTGAAAGTGGCCTGGCTGATGGGCTCGTCAAATGGTTACTGAGGGAGTAGCTTTCGCGAACGTTGATGGTCTCTCGACTCGAAGTCGAAGTGGCGCTGTGACGACCAAGCGGGTCGGTTAAATTCGTTTTTAATGAGTGGCAGGTCGAATGCAACCGGATGGCCAAGAGGAAAGTAAATAAGCGACTCGAGCGGCACATCACTCGATGTCGACCAAGGAGCTGGTGATGCTAGGCAAGGCTGTGAAATTTCTTCGAAACTCTCTGCTTGAAGACCTCGGTTACCCGACTACCCTGATCGACCTTTTACGCGAAGATAGTGGGTTGAACAGGCACCTTGTTGAGAACGACAAGGGTATCGGTGCATACGAAATTGTTCATTGGAATGAATTTGGAAATCTACTGAGTGAAGATCATTTTCATCGTCAGCGGCTCAATGGATGGACGCGTTGCCGACACTCCTATCCTCATCAGATGACGCTAGGAAATCGAGTAGGGCTTTCCTGGCCTCGATGATGGGCAACGAATAATTGTCACCCCACAGCTGTGGCAGCACGATTTGCTTAACGAAATCGCTGCAGTCTTCTTGTCGCCATGCGTCGACCACTTCTACGTAGAATTCGAGACCATTCTCGGCGACCAACGCCAGGGAAATCAGGTGGGCCTGATTGCTGAGCTGGGTGAATTCGCAATCAAGAAAGAGCCTCATGCTGTTAGAACCCCGCAATAACTAGGGCCCGCCTGAAGATGTCTCAGGAGGGTCGCCTGTGGGCAATCGTCTTGGAGCACCTTGGCGGAGAAAGACTGATCCGCTCGGACAAGGTGCCAGCGACGGCGTAATCGGGCTCTTGCTTACCACTGCATCGTCACCAAGACCTGGTTGCCGGCATATGCCGGCTCCTCGTGCTGGGCGTAGATCAGCTTGGGCTGTGGCTGTGGCTGTGGCTGGGGTTCGGTTTTCGGCAAGTTATTGGACTGCGTTAGAAGCACAACGATGTAGCCGCTCAAAACTCCCACGACCAGGCTCAGCAGCGTTTTTTTTAGCTCTTTTTTACTCATCAGTTGCCCACCTCCTTTTTTGAGGGCAACAGTTGGTATAACGGCAGTTTTTTTTCGACCAGGGTATTTTGAGTTTTTTTTCTTTGCTTCGCCATCGTGGCCTCGCTTGCTTTGTGATCTGCTGATCGTGCTGTCACGACCAATTGCAGGCGCAATTTTCACAGGCGTTTGGCTGTGTCATCGGGAGGGGTTTGCATGGTTTTCGCAAATCCTAAAAACCCAATATGGCGGGTGAGGGAGGCCTGAGCGGCGATAGTCAGGCGTGCACCAGGGAGATCCTGCTCAACGTTGTCCCTTCGGAGGTAGGCGATACAGGAATACTTGCCGGCAGACCTCTTATGTCCTAAGCCTTCATAGATCGTGAATCAAGGGTATCCAGAATGCATGCCACGCGCCGAAGTGAAGCTGAGGTTTTTAAGGAACTGGCAGCCCTGACGGGCCAGCCTGGTTACGTTCATGCACTGGCTGGGATCTGTTGTCGCGACAACCTTGTGTCGTTTCAGGGTAAGCACAAGGCTTCTGACCTTGACCATCTATTCGACCGTAGAAGGCTCAACCGGAATGAGACAACTACGCTCATGGGGCTGATGATGCGTCAGCCTCTAGATCTCACCGAGGTTGATGAAAATACGCTTAAGAGCTACGCCTCACGTACTGACGAGTTGATGGGTGAGCTCCACGACGCCATGAACGGCCCAGTGATGAGTGGGCTTGTGCCACACGCCGAGGAGGGTGGGGGCATGAGTGATTTCTGGCAGGGCGCAATGATGAAGGAGCCTTTCTTCTACAGCACCGAGTCAGCTTACAGCTTCCAGTATCGTGATTTTTTTGTTGAGAAGCATGCCATTGATGATGACTGGCTAGCCCGCGTAATGGGGTTTACCAGTGCACAGGCACTACGTGTCGCGAGGGCGATGTGTTCGTTGATAGATACCAGGGCAACGAACGGAGCGCCACTGAGTGGCAGTACCAAGGCAGGGGAGCTACCTAAAGCGTCGGTGCTAGAGTTTTTTGAATTTACTACCCAAGATGTATCTCAGCGTTCTGGTCAGGAGATCGCTGTCGTTGAAGCAGTTTTCAAAGCGCTAACTTTCAGTGGCGACAATGGCCAATTCAATGAAGTCGGAGACTTTAATCAGGTGGCCGCAACCCCACTGCTGCCGACAGGGCGGGGTTCAGTGTTGCTGTTCTCTCACTACGCGGTCTACGAAGCGCTGTACGAGTCACCTTTCTTCTGGATGCATCAGGATAAGGATTACAGGCAGCAAGCGTCCGACAATCGAGGCGCATTCACCGAACAGTTCTCCCAGCGCCGCCTGGCATCGGTTTTCGGAAAAGCGAATGTCCATACCAACGTCAATCTTTTCGAGGGCAAGCGGATTGTCGCGGAGGCGGACGTGCTGGTCATTTTCGGCGACCGGATCATCATCGTTCAGGCAAAAGCCAAAAAGCTAACTCTCGCTGCCCGCAAAGGTAACGATGGGCAGATCAAGGCTGACTTCGCGGCTGCCATTCAGAAAGCCTACGATCAAGGTGCTGAGTGTGCGACGGCTATCCTCTCTGGCAAATGCCGTCTAGAAGATGATCGGGGCCAAGCTGTCGTGCTTCCTGAAAAGATCAAGGAGATCTATCCATTCTGCGTGGTATCCGACCATTATCCCGCATTGGCGTTTCAAGCCAGTCAGTACCTCAAATTCTCTGCCGATGAAATTGTTCGCCCCCCCCTTGTGATGGACGTCTTCCTGCTGGACGTCCTCTCTGAAATGCTAGACACGCCGCTGCGTTTCCTGAGCTACATCCAGATGCGGGTGGAATCCGCGCATAAGCTGATGATGAGTCATGAGCTCACTGCTCTTGCCTACCATCTACGATGCAATCTGTGGCTCGATGACAAATACGACATGGTGATGCTGGACGATTCAATCGCAGCGGATCTCGATAGCGCCATGACAGTGCGGCGAGAAGGGCTCCCGGGTCAGCGATTCCCTCCAGGAATTTTGACCAAAATGAAGGGGACGTATTACGAACGACTGCTGGAACAGATCGAGCGGCGTCCTGACCCAGCGGTACTAGGGTTGGGTTTCACTCTGCTGTCCATGGGGGAGAAGTCGTGTAGCTCGGTTCACCAAGCCATCGAAGGGTTGATCGGGATGGCAAAAATGGATGGCAGACGACATGACTTCGTACTTGGGATGACGGAACCCGGAACGGGAATCTGTTTCCATTGCAACCCAACGCCTAGCGAGGGTGCCATCAGAGCCCTGGAGCTGCATTGTGCAAAGCGGAAATACGCTCAACGAACGGCGAACTGGTTTGGAGTTTCGATAGGACTCAAAGGTGAAATTCAGTTCGGGATCACGCTTGAGTTCCCGTGGGAGCAATCGTCAGAGATGGATGATTTGACCAGGGAAATGAAGACGTCCTCGTCAGTGAGTATGGCAATGAAAACGGTGGAGAGAGCACTTGCTCCGAAGAAATATGGGCGCAACGACCCGTGTCCTTGCGGAAGTGGTTTCAAGTACAAAAAATGCTGCCTGTAACAGCGCTCCTTGGCGGTGCCTTGAGGGCTGCCTCAGGCAAGCGGAGCGCGCGCCCCATGATGGGCCACATGGCGTAATGCTCCAGAAAAGGATCATTAACCTCGTTTTCAACGTTTAATGTACCCAAAAGGGATCATCACTATTCAACAGATGGTGTGATCCGCTGCAACGAAATGTTTACCTGTGGTATGTCGGCTTTTGTCATGTCGTAGGCAAAGGCTCCTATCAAATCTATGCCGCGTTCTTTCATCACCTGAGCAAGCCCCGACATTGTAGCCATGTCGGTAACTAAGACAGCGCGGCTTACACCCGCATGCAGTGCATCTTCGATAGTCATTGCTGCTCCAAGTGTGCATACAGAGTTCCTTACTGTTTCTGTGTCAATCCGCCAGTATCTCCCTTGGCTCTCAACAACTAGGCCACGGTCATCAGTCGAGACCAGCCGAGCATATTTGACCGTCTTGGGATATGCCTGTTTGAAGAGCAGTCGATCTCCTTTCGAGTACGTGTCCCACTGCGTTTCCAAAGCCGTTGGTTGACTGCGCTTTCTCACCAAGTTGTCGATTACCTCGCAAAGCTGGTAGCTGTCGCATATGGCGACAAGGTTCGGATCGGCCTGTAGCTCTGCTATAGCTCGATCTAAAGATGAATGGGCTGAAGGTGGGCCAGGGATAGCGCCACGATGCGGCTCAATGGAGTGAGAGGGGAAATAATCTTGAAGCTGACCGACAATGTGACCGTTCAAGCTGCCGTCAATAGCAGTTGCCTGGTTACGTAGAAAAACGACCCGGTCGCGAGGGGTGAAGTGAGCTAAGAGCAGAGAAACTTCAACAGCGCTGTACCATTGAAAATCCCACACAACGAAGGTTCGATATTCCCCAGGGACTTCCGAAATGGCCTCCCAATGAACCACCCGAACTTCACTCCCATATTTGCCAGCTAATCCCTGATGAACAACGCTCGGCTCGGATCCTCCAAGGATCTGCAGGATGGAAGAGAACTCGTCACAGAAGGCCGCAGCTGTGTCGTTGCTGGAATGAGTAAAAATAGAGAATCTTGAGTTAATCGCGTCACCCACAAGGTGGCAATAGTCGGAGTCATTGAGGGCCCCAAATAGGCTGGAATAGCGGACGTAGGCATGTTCGATCTCCCGGTCGGCGTATGTCGGAAAGAAGTGGTGAGTCAGCGTTTGGAGTTGCGAGCGTATTGAGCTTTGGATCAAATGATGGCCAATGAGTTGATAATGCTCGTCATCGGCAACAAGGAGGCGATTGTCCAAGCAGTAGGGAAGTGCTGACCTGAGCTCTGTAGGAACATCTGAGGCAGGTAGAAGAGTCGCACCTCGTCTGACCTGGGTGAGCATCCAAGCGATCAGCCGGTAAGCAGGTGAGTTGGCCAGCTTGTGGGCATTTGAGTCACCTCGTTGCATGTGCCCAGCACCAAGGAACGGAAACGTCTTTGCGGGTGTGTCGAGTAGTGTATGAGCTTCCTCTGGGCTGTAAATAAGGCATACATTCATTGCCTCGTGGTGAGAGAATCCTGCACCAATCAGCGAATAAATTGCTTCCATTAGGCGTGTTTGACGGAGAAAGTAAAAAGATAGTGTGCTTGCGTATGGCTCCGAAACGTATGCGGTCAAGGCCTCATGGTCACGTTGCTCCAATGCTAGTAGAGCGCTGGCAATACCCTGAGTGGTCAATAACAGAAGCCTATTTTGCTCGCCTCGCGGTATTTGTATTTCAGATATGTAGAAGCTGTTCTTTACCAGACGGCTCCAGTGCTCGGGTGACATAGGGGCGAGAGTAAAAAAAACCTGGCCATGTTCTCGTCGTACGCTATATGTCCTACCTGGTAAAATGGCAGTACCTAGAAATTTTTTGACGCGAAATACAACGCTCCGCTGATTCCCTGTAGATATCGCCTTGACGACTACGATGCCATCAAGGCGGTGTATTACTTTGACGACCAAGTATGTAGCCACTGTCAATCCACTATCAAACGTTGATTATAAAGGTCGTTCCAGCGCTTCTGATTCTTTGAAAGCTCCCTTTTAAGTCTCTCGTTCTCTGATAAAGCCTTTTGAATAGAGACGTTGAGCTTGCCTGGTTTTAGCTGGACGGCTAATGAGGAGCAATCCTTTAACACCGAGGCGTAGGTATTGAGGATGCCAACAATAGTCCGCATGTCATCATGCCCACGTCCCGGGTAGAAGCACTGGCGAGTAACACCAATACGCTTGGCTAGCCATGTAAGATTCACTTCACCATGATGTAGCTTTAGACCCTGTCCGCTCTGCAAAATTTCAACTACCGACTTTTGCAGTTGTATGGCATTGGGGTTTTTAACTGGTGAGCCTAGGATAATTTTAATTAACGAGGTTACGTCCATTTTTCCAGTCCAAATAGGTTTTGCAGTTTTTTTCTATGGAGATAAGCTCTTCTTCCTCTGAAAAGGTCTCGTAGTTATACAGAGCTCCGCTTTTGAACTGTAGGTTACGCTGGCATTTCAAAATGTCGTCAATAAGCATGCAGAGGCTGTCGAGGTCAACGAGATTTAATTTCCCTTGTTTAGGAGTGATCGGCAGTAGTGCTAATTTACTGCTAGGCTGTTTAAGTTCCCTCTCCAAAATTGCCACTTTTCTCGAAAGTTCCTTGTTTCGGATGGTCAAGGCGTCAATTGAATTCGCACTGATTTCCGTTATCTTGCTGTTGGAGACTAAGTCCTTAATATACTTGTCTAAAAGTTTCCGGTGTGCGCCCTTGCGTTTCCGGAATATCGATGGGTCGAGATCGACCTGTCTCCCAACTTCGAGTGTGAGCTGGTTAATGGAGGGGAACAGCTCACCCCCTTTTAGCATGTTTAAGCAACTCTCGACGTTTTCAAGAGTATTAGTGAGCTTGTTTGCCTGGTAGGCAGCGCAATTGGGTTTTCGCTTCATTAGAACTGATTGCTGAGTGCGAGAGTATTGGAATCAATGCGCTCAGCAATGTCGGCCAAAGACAAGCTCATTGTTTTCATGATGGAGAGTATCTGCCCCACATACCGATCTCGGTCGGAACCTTGTGAGATGGCTAGTTTTAGCAGTTCAGGGTTCTTAGCAATTTTTTCAATCATAAATGGATAGTTCGGTGACGTAAATTGAGGGTGGTCTTTGCTATCTAGCAGTTGAGCAATCACGCGTTGTGCAGGATTGTTCATATCGATTTCATGTGATTGATAGTTTTTTAAGTCGCGCATTCTAGTGATCAGGGTTGGATCGGATTTGTCCTGCTCGATGCGATCTTTCAGTGCTAAGCTAATGAGATGATAGCTGCCTAGCTCAAGCTTTGTCACAGTAAGATCATGGTGTACAGCTTCAACTTCATGCCTGTTTGCCTTGCTCGCCTTGAGGTCTTTAAGTTTGATAACTAGGCCTTCGGATTCTCCAGCTAGTTTGCGGATTAAGCAGTTAATGGTCGGCAAATGGTCAATTCCAAAGACGGCAATAGGACAAAGCCCACACACTCTTGTTCTGCCAGTGAAATCTGTCAGTTTTTTTGGGCAGTTACCATTTCTAAGGCAGATGCAATTTGAATAAAAACCTACATCCGGATCTTCATCCGAGGCGATGATTTGCATGCCTGTCTTTTCATGTTCAATCATGGCAGAGGTAACGCTGATGAAGTTCTGGTCATGAGCCAGTTGTTTACGGTCTACGCTCCACCCGGATGTGATCGCATTAGAGTTCTCGTAAATGCTGGTTGCTGCAGGAGCCATCTGCGCCCAGGCACTACGCATCACAAGGTTATTGGATTCTGAGATCGCTTTGATTGATTCAGAAATATCAGGGATGGTGTAATAGTCCGTGGTGTATGGGTTTTTATGAGCAACCTGTTGTTGAGCCACTCGGACGTCAAGATGTCCGTAGATTCGGAAGTGAGTGAGCCATGTAGCCCTCAGCGAATGCGGCGTATGTATAGATTTCATTTGTCCATGTTTGTTATACGTGACAAACATGTGTTGGCGTTCCATAGGCACAAGGCCATTGTATGTCTCCTGAATTCCATAAAGCAGGAGTGTCCATTTTTCAGAGTAATTCGAGTCGGAAAAAGGCAGCCCGCTTCCATTCCAAGGGCTGCGGAAAAGCGTGTAAATCTCTCCATATTTCTTGGGGTCTTTGGGGTCATTTTCATAATAGGTGGGGAGTAGTGGATTCTTATAGACCTCACGTTGAAAATGCCGCTCAGCAACCAGAGATTCCATGACTTCATCAGGAATCACGACCGGGCGATCTTGTCCGTCCTTATCAGTATTTACATAGAGTATGCAAGAGTTAAATACTCTGTTTTCAGGTTTGCTAAGCAACTTGTCAAAAGTGTTGATGTCCAGCCACTGGCAGTTCTGAAGGCGCAAACCACCATGCAAGGCGATAGACAGCATTCTTACTACGCTGATCCAAGGCATGTAAACTTCTGTAGTGGCTGCTCCGTATAGGCTGGAATGCCAAGAGTAAACATTGATTATGCGACTTATTGGGATGACTATTGCGTCATCCTGATCGTCCGGGTTTTTAATTTCGATAGTGTGGCTCAAGCCAAGCTCAGAGAGATTTATCCACTCTGCCTCTCTGACTTGATCAAGCCTTTCGCCGCTGAGTTTTCCAGTGAGTATTTGCAGTTGAAGCGCCGTGCCCACTTTTTCCACAGCCTGTAGATACGCTTTGGCGATAACTGTTGAATCAAGCGGAAGTGGAACCTTGTCGGTGCTTCCACGTGCGCCACTACCTGAGCGGTCAAGCAATAGGCTAACTGGATTTTCAAAGCCTTTCTCGACTGCCCAATTTCCATCCGCCATCACGAATGTTTTGTTGGTAATAATAATCTCAAAGAAATGGTGGATGGTGGCAACAAAGGATGCCTTCGTTTTGGCAGAGAAGGTCATATCATGTAGCTGAGTCAGCGTGCAGGGGAGATTTATCCCGGTAAGCGAAAACTCTAGACCAAAAATATTATCTTCCAAATCCGCCTGTGAAATAGTGTTATTCCAAAACAAGACTCGCTCGAAATCCGATGGCCGCTCAGGGAAGCGTAAAACCGTATGTGGGTTGGCTTCGAACCACATTGGTAGATAGCAAAAGAGGTAATCCAAAAGAAAGACAATGGCTCGCACTTTTTGTTTTTGCCATTTAGTTGAATAGCTATGTCCTTTCAAACTTAATAAATAATAGTTTGCTGCGGCCAGCCAATATTTAGAAAGGCTGCCAATCTTGATGTGTTCGCGACCAGTGTAATAATTATCTTTCAGCCAATCAAAATTTTTGGTGCTGCGCTCTGGTTTTGGTGTTAGTGTCGAGCGCTGTTCAATTGTCAACCCTTCTTGTTCTGTAATGTGTATGGCGATTGCTTCATCCTTGGCTCGCTTAATAAGCTGATTTTTTTCTCTCGACCAGTTTGACTTGTAGGAGCGCCTTGCACGCTCGCGCTGCTTTGGAGTCATTCCTGATGCGTCCTCAGGAGGAACGGCAAAATAATCCTTAAACTCCGCAATGCTCATCTTATGGTCGTAAGCAGAAGTCGAGGCTATTGATTTAGCTTGCAGATACTGATGGTATTTTTCTAGATAGTAGGCGTCTTCATCAGAAAGAATTTCGGGGTGCTTGGCGCTGAAATTTTTGATCCATGGAAGGTAGCGAAAGCTTCTCGGGTCTCCTTCTCGATTATTGCAGATACCGGGTGCAGCTTCCCATAATTCTTCAAAATTAACATTTTCAGCGTTAATCCAATTAGTTCTGTATTGGAATATTCTTGATGATCGAACTGTTTCCGGAAAGCCTTGGGATAATTCGTAAACCAAGCCCTTGCTAATCGTTTCTAGAGTCGGGAATTTTAACCATACGCCTTTGAGTTCAAAAGTATTAGGTAATGTGGCCAGCCCTTTCGACCAAAGAATTATAAACATTGCTCGAAACGAAACGCGCAGGCCAGTTGCGTCTTCGACCAGAACGGGATGGCTTCCGGTAAGGCTCTCGTAAATGGAGCAGGCAGCAAAACTATCGTCTGTATCTGCCTTTGTTAGTTCGAACATCAAATCCAATTCAATTCTATTTATTTTTTTGAAATCGATTAAATTTCTGAAAATGAACAGCGAGAATCTGCCGCGACCTTGACGGTCTAGGCTGTCCAGTGCTCGGTCAATTTTGTTACCAAACTCAACTCGCATTATTTCGCAAAGCGTATCAAAGGCATCTCGGACTTCTTTCTGTATATTCACGCCCGGCGCTAAAATTATTTCTTGAGATGTGTTAATCATGCAGCCATTCGCTCCGACAGGTCATAAGCAAGCTCTGCATAGACGGCAGACCTGATTTGGTCGATGTGAGGGTTTTTACCCCACAAAGCTTTCATTCGCTCTGCGGCTTCGATTTCAGCGATGGCATTTTCTTCGCTCAGGCGAGCGTACTTTTCCGTAGATCTGATGTCTTTGTGTCCCATCAGAAGTTTGATCTCGGGTAATGTAAGTCCAATCACGCGACGTCCAGGTAGATAAACAAAGTTTCTCGCCCATATACCGTAAAAATGCCTCAGGCTGTGTGAGGTGTAGGGTGCTTGAGTGGCAGGGGAGGTAGTGCCAAGATCGACCTGTGCCTTCCTGATCGCTCTGTTCAACTGCTTATTCAACGAGTTCGTTTTTTTTAGGAGCAGAAGCGGTTCGCCATAAGTATGATTGTCATCTGAGACGAACAGGTAGTCGCTGTCGGTAGTTGGCCGAATATCAAGATAGTCGGCAAGAGATTCAAAAAATATAGTTTTGAATGGTTCAAACATCACGATGGTTGCAAGTGTTCTACCTTTGTAAGGAAGCTTTTTCGACACTTTTTCCGCAGCCGGGTTACGATGAAAGTTAGGGTCTTCAATGCGAATAGTCCGTGCATAAATATCTATATCTGATCTTCGGATTCCCCACGCTTCTGAATGACGCACGCCGCCAGCAGCAATCATGGCAGTAATGCATCGATGCAGAGGGTCTTCAACGCTATTTAGGAGGTCTAGGACTTTTTCAGTGGGAAAATGGCGACTGACCTGCGTTTCCTTGACCTTGCCACCAGGGATGCCGCCTGGAGCATAGGCATGAAGATCCTTGGGAGTATTACCAAAGGTGAGAGTATTACTGTAGATGTTGTTTATTTCTGCCCTGGTACGCCGCCTGTCCTCAGTTTGAGGCAAGGACATGACGTTCGCTAACGCGTCACTTTTGGTGAGGATCCGAACCAGCGCTGCCATGTCCTTGAGTTTCATTTGGCTGGTGCGCAGGAAGTCGTTAACTCCAGCCAGATATGTCTGCGCGCTTCTGTACCCCACCGGTGTCTTCTCTAGCGCTTTAGCTGCGCGGCGGACGACAAAATCGGTACTGTGAACGCCTTTAGTTAAGAAGTCCCAGTACAGGTTGATGGTGTTGTGTGCGACTTCGGGCGGCATGGGTGGCCCTCCCATCACGCCCGTCTCGTAGCAGTAATCGAAGAAGCCAGCCGTTGCCCAGCAGTATTGGAGGGGGACTGATTCACCGAAAGCATGTCCCACTTCCTTTGTTTTGTACGTGGCATACCGGTTGAAGGCATCAATCGGGCGGCCTGTGGCTAATTCGTAGAGGCGAGGTGTGTCCATCATGATCAGGTAGACATGCTTCACAGGGGTTCTCCTCCGGCACGTTTACCTTGTGAAGTAAGTGGAGTGAGTGCTCCGGACGGGAACGGGCGCTGACAAATTTTGACAAAAACATTAGGCATATATTGACAGGCTTTATTTGTAGTGATATAAGTTCGTGCCGGATTCTACATGTTTTGTCTTTGATTGATAATTCCATTTTGGAATTAACATTGCGATTTTCTGCGTATTTTTCGTCTATGCGTTTTTTCGCTGTCCGCCGCTCTAGCCTTGCCGCCGGCGGGCCTCAGCTTCATCCTCGTGTGAGTCAGTAATCATTTTCATGCCCCCCCCCTGTTGCGTCTGCTACTTCTGAATGCATCGAGACATTCTTTGAAGGGGTTTCAAATAGGCTCCTGCGACCCTGCGCGCGGATCTGCTTGCTAAAGAGGTGTCGGGTGGAGGTGGCGTGGCGCTGAGGGTTATCTGCGAGGCCCCTCGACCCACCACTGACTGGTGCATGGTCGGCCCGGTTCTGTTTGCAGTGCTTACCTAAACACCTGCCAACTAAAACTGGCCGAACCTCGTGGCTTGGTTGGCAGCTGGGGGGGGGCAATAGGGTGTTCTGTTCCTTCGTTCAGGGTTTTCTATATTCACAACACAATGTGAGCCGTGATCGTCCCTTAAGTCGGGAACGAGGAAGCTGAGCGATTGGATAAAGAGAGATGGGGGAGGAAGAGTGGATTGGCTGGGAGGGCTGGAAAGCCCGAATTTGCTGGAGATTTGGGAGGGGACTGGAGCGGGTAGAGGGAATCGAACCCTCAACTAAAGCTTGGGAAGCTTTCGTTTTGCCACTAAACTATACCCGCATTACACATATTTCTTTGCTCACAAAACGGGGTGTCCTATAAGAACCCTCGTTATCAGCTTGGGAAGCTGGAGTAATGCCATTATACGACACCCGCTCAGAGCGGCTGACTTTGTACCAGATGTGCGCATGAAAATGAAGTTTTTCTTTGCGCGTGAGGGCTTTGGCACAGGTGAAACAAGACATCGGACCGGGTGACGGTCGTTCGCGGGCAAGCCTCGCTCCTACAGGACTGCATTAGGCGGCGAAGCTTGCTCGCGATGACGCTGTTTCAGATGGACAATGCATGGTGGTCCTGGACGTAGTGGTAACGCGGTCGGCTTGCCTGTTGCTCAGGTTTCAGGAAACCCAGCAACGCATTGCGACTGTCTCGGCAGGCGGCTTTGTGTTCCATGTCGAGAAAGTGGCCCGTCGCATCCAGCGTCGTGAACGTGGCTTGTTGCACGTGGTTGGCGAACAATCGCGCGCCATCGGCGGCGGTGTATTCGTCCCATTCGCCGTTCATGAACAGCACCGGCACGTTGATTTTCTCTGCCGCCTTGAAGAAGCACTGGCGGTCGCTGTGCAGCAGGTCGCTGATGTGGAAGTGCATCTGCCCGTATTCATGATCGGCCAGGCTGCTGACGTGACGGTAGTTGAAGCGCTTGAACAGGGTCGGCAGGTGTTTGCCGATGGTGCTGTTCACCAGGTTGCCGACCCGGTCGCCGTCACGGCTGCCGAGGTAATCGACGCCGCGCTCGAGGTAGTCGAGCATGTGCGCGTTGATCTCCGGGGAGAACGAGCTGATCACGGCTTTTTCGATCCGTCGCGGTTGTTGGGCGAGGGCGACCAGGGTCGCGGCGCCGCCCCAGGAAAACGACAGCACGTGTTCGGCGGCGAAGTGGTCGATCAGCTCCAGGAGGATCTGCCCTTCGACTTCCTTGGTCAGCAATTTCTCATGCAGGTTGTGGGCTTTTGACTTGCCCGCGTAGGGCTGGTCGTAGCAGACCACATTGAACTGCGGGTGGAGGTTTTTCACGGTTTGTGCAAACGACGCAGTCGTGGCCATCGAGCCGTTGACCAAGATAATGGTCTTCTCTGCGGCGTCTGCGCGATAGAACTCCGTGTAAACCCGATACTGACCTTGTATATCCAGCACAGCGATT